>ENA-UOTX01000406-UOTX01000406.1-compost-metagenome-genome-assembly--contig:-NODE-406-length-47161-cov-11.919442_pt1 | contig 47161 bp, 25 predicted proteins | sample MGYA00238143_ERZ746982 | MGnify/ENA primary metagenome ERZ746982 (study PRJEB28758, sample SAMN06268862) | compost metagenome | isolation source: single cell | place: USA: California, Emeryville, Joint... | reverse complement strand
CGAAGGAAGATAAAGATTGTCAAACTGGGTGGCCATACCAGTTTCGTTCCTTTGATTAAAAAAACGATCGAAATAGTGTCAAAATCGAGGGTTTTCCATATACTTGTGATAATTGGAGATGGTGGCGTCACAGACATTAAAGCGAATTCAGAGGCAGTGTGCATGGCTTCTGAGTATCCGTTGGGTATCTTGTTCGTTGGTGTTGGAGATGGAGATTATAAAGATAATCCTAAGGATCCGTGGTACCGAATGAAGCAGTTGGCGGATGAGTTGCCGAATCGAAAGTTCGATAATTTCAATTTCATTCTTGTGAAGCCTGATATGCCGCCGGAGGAGTTTGCGAAAAAATCGCTGGTTAAAGTACCTAAGCAATACATTTATTGCAGGCAAAATGGAATGATTGATGAGTAAAGAGAAGACTGAGCTATTATTAGTCAGTCTATATTAATAATGCTTGATATAGCTTAACTATTAAGAACATTATATCTATTTTTTTAATAGATCATCTATATGAAAGAGGAATTCACATGATAGTTTGATAATTTGCTGAAATCATCTGCAGCATCGACAATGAACTTTTCATCGAGATCATTTTATTTCTTTCGTAGCTTTAATTTTAAATCCGGGAGAGAGAGAAAATGAATATTAATAATTATGTAGCAAGTTGTTTAACTTTGAGAAAGTTATTTTGAAGTTGGGATTACGAGTTCTGGTGTATAGTCGTAATTCTTTTGCACATACTATTCATTGCAATTTCGCATAATAATTCTTTTTTTCTTCGATGAACTCCTTTAAAGGTGGCGTATTGTTGCTTAACCTCAAGATCCGCCTCGCCAATCTTAGTAATGCCACATACGCTAACGGCAAGCAGACGAGAAGAACTCCAATCTGTTCGAAAAATAGAAGTTTAGCAATGAGCACGAAGTTAATGTGGGGGAAATAGTAGTGTGAAAATGTATTCGTGTCAATGCTATCTTGTTTTGACTCTTCAGATCTTGTATTTGACGAAACTTTCATTGTTTTGTTTGTTTTTTTTCATCGAGTTCTATCAGAAAATGAAAAAGATCTTAATCTGATGACAAAATAAATCAGAATTTATTTTCATCAGACTCAAGTAAATTTGTAGTATCTGTGAGAGAAATTAATTCTGAACTAATGATTTCCAAAAATCTCACACCTTTGTAAGATAAAGTATGTTGCATTACGACGCCAGGTGAAATTTCGATTCTTTCCTTTATTAGTCATACAATACATGAACACTTCCATTGTAAATTCAAAATTTTATGAGTCTATATGACCAATCAACATAAATCTCGTACCACCTTTCTGTGCAAGACATTCTCTTTGGAGCAGGTGAAATTATGAATATCCTGTTGATAACAGGCAGCCGGAGTGAAAACGTTGCGGATTATCGTACAAGCTCGCATCTGACTGGATTTTTAAGTAAAGAGTTACCACCAACAGCTTGTTCTCACTCTTCCGGCCTTGAAACCTCCATCGCTTCTTTCTCTCCGGATTTAAATCAATTTCCTTGACTTATTAGAATTTTATAGAAGAGTTGAACACTCAATTATCAATTATGAATTATGGCTCCCAATATAAGTAAGTCACTAAATCTCTTATGAATTGATATATTCGTATATAAAGAAATCCTTAATAGTTATAAAATTTAGCATCTTACTTTTTTCTATCTCAAGACTGAATTATAGGATATTGGGAATTCATCAATAGTATATCTCTTATTAAATGCATTTATATGTGGAGTTATATAAATGAATTCCATTAAGATCAATCAAATATTAATAGCAAGAAATTCTTCCTCAAGAAGATTCTTTCCCAATTTCTGGGTAGTAATCGCTAGATATTGCTCTTCCACGGTCAAGTCACGAGTTCCAATATGAGTATACTTCGCTGCTTTCAGGATCAGTCTGTTGGTCTCTCCAGGAATCGAACTGGTATATCGACCCCAAACGAGATCACCAGCACCAATCAAATCATCCATAATCGAGAATATGGAAAACACATAATCGCCCTCTTTCTTTCCAGAGTGATTGATGTCATAAAGGAATGTAGAGAGTCCCAATGGTCCGACCGCATAGCCAGGGTAGAAACCATTCTGTTTATTGCAAGTCAAATACATTGGAAGCGTATAGCAGGCCACTAGTCCCCAATTCGCTCCAGCAAGTCCGACAAAAGTTCGGACTCTATTAGCAAGAGACGGTCCGAGATCCCCACCGTCAACATGCTTTCCACCTTGGATAATCTTCCTTCCAAGGGTGACACCCATAGAGTGTCCGATGATATGAACTTTTTCGGCGCCTGTGTAATCCAAGACCGCCTCAACGAATTTCCTAAGGCGGTTGACGATGTCGTAGCTATGTACTTGGTTCTCAGTTTGGTTTGGGTCTCCATTGCCCCAGGTAGTAATGTACATCTCACTCTTTTTATAACCCTTAGAAAGGAAATATTCAATACTCTTTGTAAAACCGGTCTGCCAGTCCTTATATTGGCCGACTCCGACAGCGATATCCGTGTTTCCGTGGATGAAAACCACAGGGATGTTGGTAATGGTATCGCTGTCGCTTGATTTTCCTCCGTAAGCCCCGCCAACTAGGTCGGCACGAGGAAAATCGTAAGATTCGTAGTTATGCGCCTTTAACCAGGCGATGAAGTGAGGAGTGAGTCCCCGATCGATGTCGGAGTAAGCTCCGCAAACAAAAGTGAGCAGAATCAGCGAGGAAAAGGTGAAGTAGTGCTTTCCGGACATAGAGGTTCAAGTTTAAACTCGGACAAAAAGTTGCAGTTTGTCTAATTAAATTTTTATAAATTGGCTCAAGTTGAGCTTTTATACAGACAACGATATTGGGTAATTAAACCGTTTGACGTTGTTGTCGTCATGCGACCTTGTTGAATTTTAATCTGATTTTTTTTGATTGATTAGATTTCTCCCTCATGTAGAGAAACAGTGAAATAACATTGAGCTAATTTAATGAAAACACCCACTCAGTAATATCGAAATGAGAGAGCCAGTAAAATCAAATTTCTTGATTACCCGGGTAGTTTTTGGCAACTCCATATAGAGAAATTACTAAAAAAGATTTAGCCATGGGGTTCTTTTTACCAATGGATAAAATAGGGTCTCAGACCCTTCAATTTGTTTTCAAGGTATTCGCAAAATGCATAGCACTAACCTGATGTTACAAACCACTCTATCTGCTCATGTCTTCCCGCTTTTTTCCCATTTAGGAATGAGAAAAAAACGCATTTGAGTATGAAGGCTTTATTGTTTCCAATTTGCAAGTTGTATGCCTAGGGCAACTTGGTCCTTAATTATCTAGGATTCACTGAGCTTACAGTTTACATTTTGCACTCTACTCCTCGATAAAAACTATAATTTCTCCTAAACAAAACTACAATACCTTTTTCGGCCTATTGTTCAATAAAGAGCTATAATTTCCGGTTATTATATTGAGTTTGCTCAGTTTCAAGGAATGTATTGCCTATCTAATCACTTTAAATCCAGTATTTCCAGGCATGAATAACCCTCTTTCGAAATATTTCAATCATGGATTCTATATAGCCTATAGCAAGAATTAAATTTATTCACTACAGCTCATCATTTGGTCTTTTTGCCTTCTTCAATATCAAGTCCTCTTCATCATCGAAATATTTGCTCAATTCAACATGGAGCTGCTCCTTGCTGTCCAAGTACTCTTCTCGGGCTTTTTCATAAGACTCTTGCAAGGCTTGATCTCCAGCGTGTCCAGCTTTCCAGGCATCGTACTTCTTTTGAGTGAAATACTTTAACGCTTGGTACTTATTCTCCAGGTCAGTGACTGCCTTCGTAAACACATTTTGGATTTTGCCGGTGTAACCTTCAATCATTTTCGAAATCATGTCATCCAAATCCTGGAACTCTACAATCGCAGTCTGGAAGGTCTCTCTAACTTCTTTGCTCGTGTTATCCTTAACCTTCGTCAATTGGCCGGTCACCTCATCCCAATAAGCAGCGAATCTCACATCCATGTCAACGAAAGAGGTTGCGGCATCGACGTAATACTCTCTGACTTTCTCAAGAACTGGTCCGAGTATTTTCGCAGTCGCGTTACGCGCATCCTCAGAGGCGTCTTCAATTTTTTTAAGGACCTTCGCGGACTCTCTGACGATTCTTTCGTAGTTTCTCTTCATACCAGTGGCAGCTTCATATTGTGCCTTGGTGATTTTACCATTGAGGTAGTCAAACTCGTTTTGAAGTTTGCTTCTCACGAGATTGTAGGCTGATAAAGCATTTTCATAAGCTTCTTCAATGACTTTTTCTGGGTTTGTAACGCCTTTTGCAATTGCTTTTGCTAACGACTCGGTTTCCTGTCTCAACGCATCGTATTGCTTCTGAAGCTCGGTGAGTAATTGGTCAAGGAGGTTTCTGCCTTCCCCGCTCAATCTTGTGAAGTTTTTGTTAAAGAAGGCTTGGATCGAGTTTATTTCGTCGGTAACACTGCCCCAGGTAGTGTACACCTTCTTAGTGAAGTCAGAGCCTCCAGCTTTCTTTCCAATGTTTGACTTAAGCTCCTTTAAAGTATCAGCGGCATTTTTGTAGAGTTCCTTCGCTTTCGATCTCAAGATATCATAGCTGACAGCATTAGAGAGTTGTTGGGCTTGATCGTTGATGCGTTCGGTCACGCTCTTGATCTGGTGCTCCAACACTTCCTTCATCCTGTGGAATTCCATTGTTGCTTCGTCGTAGAGGTCTTTTGCTTTTTCGGCTCCTTCTTCGAGTTTCTCGCTGGCGGCTTTGGAAGTATCTTCGATCTTTGCTTTGGTCTCTTGTTTGATGGTTTCATAAGCTTTCTGGAACTTCGCCAACGCGTCTGCGAGCTCTTGCTGTCTTTCAGTAGTGAACTCAGCAGCTTTGTCTTGAAGAGCTTCCTGATAGGATCGAAGATCCTCGACCACATTGTAGAACACGCTGTAGGCTTTGCTTAGCGTAAAATCGGTCCCTTCTTTGAGACTATTTGTAGCTTGGTCCCATTTGTCTCCTGCAAGCTTCGTCCAGTGGCTCCAGAGGTTTGCAGAGTCTTTGTAGAGGTCGGTCAAAGAGTTTTTGACTGTTTCGAAGCTGATTGGCGTTGCAGCACCTTCTGTTGAGGCTGAGGTATTGAGAGTCCCATTAGGGTATCTTTTAGACTCGCCAGACTGAAGGAAAGCTCTCATTGCCTGATCGTGATCGATTACCATCTGCTCTGGAGTGAGCTCAGGTGGATTTTCAAGGCTGATTGGACCGGATTCGTCTACGACGTCAGGGATCACAACGGTATGTGGTGGATGTGTAGGCATCGGTGGAACGTCGTCGTCTTCTGAAGAGGTTAGAGTTGCGGCGCCTTCGGCTGGTTGTCTAGGCTCTTCGCCAATGTCTACATCGAGGTCGTCGGCATCGTTGTCGGCGCGGACGAATGCCGAGTTACTGAGCAGCAATAGGGCAAGGATACTAAAGGTGATAAACTTCATTTTGTAAACTGAATTTCTTTTGCAAGATTTCGAGATAATAGTAGAAAGTATCTATTTAATTCGTATATCGATGAGTCGAGAGTAGGAATCTCACACGTCAACAAATTAAAACATATTAAAGAAACGTACCTTCATTCGATGAGTCTGAAAATTAAACACGCAGTGAAGACTTGTAGCCACAGAGTCTGAAAATCCATAAAAAGTCTAAAATCCTTTGAAAAGCCCTGGATGCAAACTAAAAGCCAACTAATTTTCTGTTTCGAGAAAATAGTAAAATGAAAATTTTACGCGATAATTGGGGTTTTAATTGGATTTCATTCCGTATTTCGTTTCAACTATTCCCACAGGTTAGCAACAAGAGTTATGACACTCTCTTTTGTTAATTTATCAACCATGAGGTATGAGTATTGAATTCTGATTACTCATCATCACAAGGAAACCTAATAACGGTTAAAGGAATTTATTATATGGTCTGGAAATAGTCTTGGAGCAGTCTTACAGAGTGTAATTATGAGTAAAATAAATAAATTGCCTAACGAGGATTAGCAAGTTCATCGGTGCGATTAGTAGACAAAAATAATTCGTAAATGTGGATTTTTTAAGTCTCTTCTTCGGTTTGGCAAACTATGTCGTCTATTTGTTTGAAAAAGAAAACAAAATACAAGCCTTCGAATGGACGATTCTGAAAAAATTTTCTATTTACAGGCAAATAAGTTTTATGAATTAATAACTTTGAAACACTCAGAATTTCGAGACTCATTTCATTGATACACTTTTGATAGTTCAATATCAGTACATAGACATCATCCATTATAAAACACTCACAGTGTTAAACACAGCGACACAGTTAAGATTAATATATCAAACTTAGATTAATCAAACAATCACACAAAGTTTCCACATCCTACATGCAGAAATCAGAGAAAACCAATTCTGTTTTATTCAAACCTGAGATCCCTGACACAACTTGCAATAGATTTTGCCAAGACTCTTTTGTAATTCTTTTATTATGCTTCAAATACAGGCCCAATTTCTTCAAATTCATTCTCTTCGAAATCCCTTGCGCGACCAACTGCAGTCCTTCATCCTCAATCTTTCTGCAATCATTAAAGCAAAGCGATAACTCCTCAAGCTCCTTCAGTTCCTCAATCACTCTAGCCAAATCAGCAGCAGTCTCGCAAGTAATAGCAGCGTTCCATCTTGCCAAATTCAACCGGAGAGACCTCAGCTTTTTCATAGCTCTAATCGTCTCGAAAAGCCCAGAAGCAATGCTTGGAAGATACTCATGCTTTGAAAGATAGTACCTCTGAAGATTTAAATCAAGACATTTGAGATGAGGAAGATTAATTTTCAGCCTCTCGATAAAAAAATTAATCGTTGAAGGAGAGAGTTTCATTCCATAGAGCAAAGAAAATTTCAATGAAGTCAATTGCTTCATTTTCGAAAGAAATCGAGACAGCATCAGCATATCAGAGTCGGTGAAATCATTTTCGAGGATCTGGATATGTAGCGCCTGCAGTTTTCGCATTCGGCCGATGCTTTTGAGGATCTGCTCGAACTTGGTATTCTTGATGCACAGTCGTTTCGCGTCGTAAAAAGTACAGGAACCAAAAGTAAGCACTAGCGTTGTGAGGTTCTGAAAGCGTTTAAGGATAGCGAGTGTGTGGTTGTAGTCAGTTATGTTCGAGAGAGTGTGGAAAAAGATTTTCAGCGTAGGAAGGCGGGTCAAATCCATTGTGAGAAGCTCTTTATGAGCGATCCGTAGTTCGAAGCCAGCGACGTCGCAAACAAGAGTCACGAAATGTCCATCTGAAAGCCTCAGCTTCTTGTAACTCTAGAAAATCTGAGATTTGCATTGATTTCTAAGTCTGGAGAGGAGTATCTTACTAAAGAGGAGACTGGATCTGTGGGTTTCAGAAGAAATCCTTGGTTGGCGGAGCTAAGACTGCTTTTTCTGAAGCGCTTCGCCATCGAAGTAACAAGAAAGTTCCCTTTACTTACTTTGAATAAATTCAAATCTTTTTGGCGGTTTGAGTAAATTAAAAAAGAACACGACGATATCGACTTCTTGAAAATCGAAATTGAATCAAAAAATCACTGTTCAACGTATAGTTCAAACAGACATTAGTTTGATCTTTCAAGAAAGAGCGCTAAAAAAGTAGCAATAAAGACGGCTTCTTTAACGGAGAGAGACCAAACCGGCATCTCCTGTATTGACAAATCCCCTCATTTGCATTCTTCTATTTCAAATGGTATATAGCTAAGTTGATATGTGGTTGACGGCAACAATGTCCCTTAAACATACACAATCCGAAACAATCACATTTCGTTAACTTGACAAAGCAACCAATTTGAATATCGCGATGTCTTCTTCTATAACGGTGGCACCTTTGTATGGATTCATCGCGGCAGGAATAGCCATGTAGGTGCTGTTCAAGTCTTACTGAGTGATAAAACTAAGGCAAACCGGCGAAAGAAGTCAAAACTTTCAAACCATTCAAGTCAATTTTTCGCCAGCTAGCGGCGAATTATTTTTGTTCTCTCGAGATTCACTGAAAAAAAAGATTTACATCGGTATTCGCACTGAAAAAATTTTGCAAATGCAAACTTAATTTCTGTGCGTTGCATAAACACATTGAAATATTTGTCCTGAACGGAGCAATTAACAAATAATAAATTATTCGATTTTTTAAGATTTTTAAGGAATTAAATTAACAATCATGGAGGCTGTTCGATCTTGTGTCTCTAAACCATTCGAATGCGACTTCCCAGGGTGCCAAAAAACCTTTACATATAAATCTGAGCTTAAGAAGCACACTGAGAGCCACTCAGCTCTGAAAAACCTGAAGTGCCCACAGCCAGGTTGCTGGAAGTACTTCAAACAGGCAGACACATTAGAGAACCACATCCGGATCCATACTGGCGAAAAGCCATTCTGCTGCCAAGAACCAGGCTGTTCAGAGAGGTTTGCCAACAAAGCCGGGCTTCGATACCATACCCTCAAGCACAAGAACGTTAAGAACTATGCTTGTGATTTTCCTAACTGCACGAAGAGTTTCTTGACACTTGCTCAGCTTAAACAACACGAGCAAAGCGGCTGTCATCTACCAAAGATAATCCACACCATCCAGAGCGCGGATATGAACTCCACAGGCCACTCCACAACAAGCGATCTGGTTGAGCCCAACTTCTTCCAAGCTGATGAGCTGGTGTTCGAAGGTGACAGAAACGCGAAACGGATCAAACTATCCGAGTACGAATACACATGCCCTGGGTTCTCTGTCGAATTCAATCCCTTGATCTTCCCTTCATTTCCTACAATTAATTCTTACGGAATGTTCTAACTGCACCGAAGACTTCAGGTCTTCAGGAAAGTTAGGACTTCCCATTTCTTAACTCTTTCTGAAGAGATCTTTTTCTTTTTTCTTAGTAAGTTACGACTCCAATGAGTCGACCTGAAGAATTATTTTATTTTTTTATTTCTTTCCCCCGTATTTTTATATTTCCGTTGAATATTGCTTCATTAATGTCATTGATTGTTGATTGCTCTTGCTTTCTTTCTTTTGTTTTCTAAGCTTAAACCTAATCCATAACCCTATGAGAATACTTGTCTTCATTAGTTAAGAAATGGGTAGTTAGCACATTTAATTTTGTTTTAATTCTTCAGTTAATTCAGAGAAGCGATTCTTTTTAAGAAATTCAGTACTACTATTCTTTATGTTGTATGGTCAATGACTTGATAGAAAGATTAGGAAGCCTAAAATACTGATTCTGATTCTATATAACACATAAGATTTACTGATCATACAAATCATGAATGCAAAATATGGAATTCTATGGAGAAAGAAGCCAAAGAGCTTACTTCAAACTTTCATCGATTTCTTTCAGAATTGAATTTAGTTCGTCTTTTGAAAGGTCTTTTTTGACACCGAGCAGAGGAGTGTCTTTCAGAAAAACTTGGAATAAAGGCGTGTCTCGCTTGACGTCTTCAACGCCGTCATTGCTTCCCATATTAATTCCCATGGAAGATGATTGACCCATACCTCCAGAGAGAAATCCCATTCCTCCACTACTCTGAGGAACGCTGTTGGACATGGAAGGAAAAGTCATTGGAGCCTGATTGAAGTTCATTGAGGTCGCAAAGGGATTTGACTGTGATTGTTGCGGTTGCTGTTGCTGATGCTGCTGCCATGGATCTGATCCTTGCTGGTTGTAGCCTCCACCTTGCAGGTTATAGCCACCACCTTGTTGTTGATTATAGCCTCCTTGTTGCTGATTATAGCCACCACCTTGTTGTTGATTATAGCCTCCTTGCTGTTGATTGTAGCCCCCTCCTTGTTGCTGATTGTAGCCACCTTGCTGGTTATAGCCACCACCTCCTTGATATCCTCCACCTTGCTGATATCGGCTGTCCTGGGAAAAGTTTCTTTGTCCACCGCTCCAAGACTGTTGCTGTTGTTGTCCTCCTCCTGTGTTTATTCCAGAGAATAGTGAAGCTCCTCCTCCTGAGCCTCCCATCTGAACTCCTTGAGAGGAAGATCGTTGGTCGTTGGGTCCGCCCATTTGATTTGGGAATCTTCCTCGATAGCCGCCTTGTTGGTTATTATAACCACCGCCGCCTTGCTGCTGATTGTAGCCACCTCCTTGTTGCTGATTGTAGCCACCTCCTTGTTGCTGATTGTAGCCTCCCTGCTGTTGGTTATAGCTACCACCTCCTTGATATCCTCCGCCTTGGTTTCCATAATTTCCGCCGCCTCCGCGACCTCCTCCTTGATAACCTCCACCTTGATAACCTCCACCTTGGTTACTATAATTTCCTCCTCCTCGACCGCCTCCTTGGTATCCGCGGCCTCCTCCTTGCTGGTTATAACCACTTCCGCCTTGTTGGCTAAATAATCCAGCGCCTCCTTGCTGCTGATTATTAGATCCACCTCCACCTCTGCCACCTCCTTGGTATCCTCCGCTTTGATTTCCGTAGTTTCCGCCGCCTCCGCGACCTCCTCCTTGATAACCTCCACCTCCTTGATATCCTCCGCCTTGATTTCCGTAATTTCCACCACCTCTACCGCCTCCTTGATATCCTCCACCTTGATTTCCGTAATTTCCGCCGCCTCCGCGGCCTCCTCCTTGATAACCTCCACTTTGGTTACCATAATTTCCTCCTCCTCTGCCGCCTCCTTGATATCCGCGGCCTCCTCCTTGGTTATATCCTCCGCCTTGAAATTTATTATTCATGTCTTTCTTCGAAATACTTTAATTTGATTTTCCGCTTAATTAGCAAACCTATTATATTTTCAAATTTGCGGCTCCTTCTAATCACAGTAGCAGGATTAAAATGGACTTTAATCGAGCTAGATAATTAGTTTTGACTAGAGAATTAGCTTTTCCAATTATTAAGCTCGATGAACTTTGTACGTATTAACTTCGTCTCAAATTTATGAAAAATTCTAGACTAGAGAAACTTTTTTCAAAAATTAGTGTTGAAACTAAACAAATATTACTTCGAGGGCGTGTCCAAAAAAGGAACAATGAGATTAGTAGAATTCTTAGCTCCGAAACTTGATGAAAAACTTCATGAAGACATCTATCTTATTGTTGTTATCGCCATCAAGTAGATCAATTGTCCTTTCAATAGCAATTATACTTTACCCATGTTGCAAATGTTAATCTCGAGCAACCTGGTAGCTAACTCAATAAGCTTAATCGAAAATTTTTGGCCAACTCTGATATTTAAGATACAAAATTCTTAGGTTAGACTCACAAAAGCAACGTTTGTATCTCAATGACTATGAGTCTTTTTCTTTCTAAACCAATTTCTCAATCATCGTTTCATCAGCATTATCTTATCCTACCTCACCCCCATCCTCATCTACTAGAATTTGTTTTTATTTCTTATATTAATTCTCGTAAGATCTTCTTAAGATAAACTTTCATATGGAATCAATCTCCCAAGAACCCGACTACACAAGCTTATTTCATCGTAGGCTTCTGAAAGAATACAAAGACTTTACTCTCATCGAGCGGAGAAAAACAACACTACTATTTCGCGCTCTCAAATCTAACACTGAGACGCCTTATCTTATCAAAGTGTTTGATCCACAATCTCCCGCTGCAAAGAACAACATCCTCTACTATAGCGAATGCTTTGTCAAAAAGGTTTTTTTGCAACTGCGATTTCAGCACAACAATATCCTTCCAGTCGTCGATTGTGACCTCGATCTTACCGAATGGAAGCTGTTTGCGGTATTTCCTTACTATCCTACGTTAAAACAACGACTGGAGAGCAACGCTGAGGACGTCGATATCTCAAAGCTCTTTGGAGACATCCGTGCTGCGTTGGAGTATGCACGAAGGGATTTTGAAGTCACACATGGGACTCTGCGACCAGAATTGATATATTATGATAGTGTTACGGATAACTATATGCTGTCAAATCTGACGTTTCCTTTCCTGACGCTGGATGAATCCAGCAGAGACTATGAGTTTCATCGAAAATACCTGAATGAGATTGCTGCGGAGTACATGACGCCTGAGGTGAAGGGCGCAGGAATAAACCTGGAGCAGTTAGATGTGTTTCTAATTGGGTTGGTGCTGATAGAATGCATGGGAGTAGACCGAAAGACTTTCCTTTATTTGCAGCAGACGATTAATGATGATATGCATTATAAATTGATACTGAGAGGGATTTTAGGAGAGAGCAGCGAAACTCCAAAGGGGTCAACTCAAGATAGAAACACTATATTCAAGATGCTCCAAAAAGATCCGAATGCGAGGCTCAAGCTCGCTGATATTTCTCTATAAAGTTAGGTGATTAAAACTCTTTGCGTTTGGATGATTGCAGGCTGAATTGCTTTGTGTGTTTTGAAGCTTCTCCTTTGTTTGTAAAGTTTATAACATACAATAGAGAGTTCAAAGAGAAAAATGTCTCCTTTTTTTTTTGATTTGCTGGCTAATGGAAGTCGGTTAAGGGGATTGTTTTCAAAATACAAAAAGTAAATGATGGTGTTGTCAAAAAATGAAAGTAGTGCAATCAAAAAACTTAGAAATCATTTGAAAGATGAGACTCGGAGACGTCCTGCCTTGAGAATCATAAAAAAATTTGCTATGAAAACTAATTACAGAAAGCTAAATTTGTGAAGCTAAATATATTAATAAGGGAAATTAATCGTTTGAATGATTAGCGATTAACCTTTGTAGTGACTCAACAGGAGACAAACCCACACAAAATGCGTGCCTTTTTCTCGTTATCTCCTTTTGATACACCACTGAAGATATAATCCTTTTGTTATAATATACAAGACTTTGCGATGCTGCTCCTTGTCATGGTGTAACTTTGCTTCCAACCATTGAAGCCGTCATCACAAACAACAGCACGGTACTCTGTTCCTGATTTTCGCCCTTTCGTTTCCTTATTCACGTTCAGCAAGAATCCAATATCTTCACCCATCCCTTTGCTAGCTCTCAATATGTAAAATTCCTTATTCTCAGCTAATTTCTTCATATCCTGAGTTTTAATCAGCTTCTTCTTTTGAAATTTAATCACATAATGATCGTGTCCGTCTCTGGTCTGCTGGATATGGATATTTCCGTCCTCAGTAACGTATACCGAAGGGCTTGGAATCGCTTGGAAGCGAGAAATGACAGGATGAGTGATACTAATGGTCATCCAATCCTTTCTCCAATCGTCATAAATGTGCAATTCGCTGCTAGCGACTGATAGAGGGTTTTTCTCTGAATAGCCTCCTGCAATCAGCACTTTGACGATATTTAAATTGCTTAAGAAACAGCAGGCAGAACCCTTTCCATGAGGAGCTGGGATGTCTTTCAGCGTCACCCAGGTTTGGGCATTCATGTCATAAACTTCTGCATTAGTAACATATTCGTTCTTCTGCTCTCCAGAAAACGCGAATAACCTTCTTCCTGTAAACGCTAAGCAGGGGTTTCTGACTCCCTTAGCTGACATTCTCGGTTTTCGAACAAAACAGTTGAGAGCGATGTTGTAGTGAAGGTGATCAGGTCCGATTAACGCGATTTTCTTGGAATCAATCGCAATGGCACTGAAATAGGACACCCTTGATAAAATATCTCTTCGGAAATCCACAGTTGAGTTATTGTCAGTTTTTGCAATGAATCGGGCTTTGGTAAGGTCATTGACGGTCCATTCTTTTGTCTCCAGGTCGAAGGAAACAAATTGCATGTTCAGAACGTCAAAATGGAAAAGGGGTTGGTTTATTTTGATAGGCGAGATTTTTCCAAAAAAGCCTGAGGAGAGGTTAAAAGCGTTTGAAGGAGCGATGTTTGAGAGAGTTTTGTCGATTAACGGGAGGTCTGTGAGGGAAGGTAAGGATTTTGTAGAGTTATTTGGGAGGTCAGGGACTGTACATGCCTTGGCAAGTGGTGAGGAGTCGTAGACGCGGTTTGATTTGGACGGCGAGCAACCCATTGGATAAGCAAATAGGAAAGGCTTGAGTAAAGATGTGATTTCAGTATGATTATAGCTTAGGAGGATTCCAGAATTTAAATGGATTTTCTCAGTTTTTTAAATTCAAATTTAAACGAAACCAGTGAAAATCGACGGATGGTGAAATATGAGGTCCAAACAAACTTTTCATGAGAAATGAGGAAATGGAAACACATTTAGAAATTTTTTTCATTTCAGGCTGCTAAATGACTAGTAAATGTAGTCTAAGTTCATTTTTTTTTTCTTTTCCCACGAGTTTGACGCTTAATGAAAATTATATGTGTATCGATCTCAATGCTATTCAGGTAAAACTTAGCAAATGAATTCGAACAGTAAAATATTCTTTAAGGATGCTCGAAGCAGATGCAATTTAATAGTGAGTTTTGCGAGAATTTAAATATGGCTCTTCCGAATGGTGATTATTTTTCAGATATAGATCACTCGATAACGTGAGATTCGTTTAGTAAAGGCAAAGAATAACCACGAAAAAACTTCATTTCTATCATTTTTATTCATTTCTAGAGTAAAAAGTTAACTGATAACCGTTGTTCAGGCAAGTGGCCAGAAAACTGAATCGAATGATCTAATTTATCGAATTAAGCAATTTCGAACTAGTGGAGTACGTTCAGCAAGAACCAGAAATAATTCAAAATTTCGATCGCATTCACCATCTCAGAACCCTCTTGTAGAATTTTTTTCGAAACAAGCATTGGTTTTTATTTCAGTTTATATTTTGAGTTTTTCCTTTATAGCAATCATGGTCCATAGGCCGAACACTGTTAGAAGCATCGTGATTCAAATATTCTGGCGTTAATCATGAAATTTGCAAGTGAGCTACTAGTTAGCCAGTAAAACCGTATCGAATCAAATATTTTCATAAGCGAATAAATCAGCTTCGGCAGAGTAAGACAATCTGGAGCAAAAACATCAGAAGAACATGAGATTTAAGTGATTGATTTCCAGTCATCAGCTTTATCATACTTTAAACCAAAGGAACAGTAGTTCTTCAACAATTGAAATAAATATAAATACACTTTCTGAGTCTAATTTTTCTCTATCTCTTTGGTCATTAGTTCTAAATCAGTAAAGAATTCTGGAATCGTCTGCTGATATATATATATCCTTCAACCCACTGCCATAATAATAACTTTCAAATACACCGGAGTAACATCAATGAGATTTACGCTTGTTTTATTAGTGTTGATCGGACTCTGCATGGTTGCATCGGCAGCTATGGTCCGACAATTTAGAGAGGGATATGACAGAGGATACAGATCTGGATGGCAGGAAGGCTATGATAGGGGCTATAGTGTTGGTTACTCTGACGGAAGACAAGCTTGTAGAGAAGTGGGAGCAGATGCTGCTGCTATGGCATACGGAGGAAAAGGAGGAGCTGCCAGAAGACGTTCGTTTGAAAGAGGCTATGATAGAGCCTTCGGCAAGGGTTATGATGCAGGCTACGATAAAGGATACGAAGAAGGCTACGACGCAGGTTTCAAGAGTTGCAGTAGAGGGCCCAGATATCCATATCCCAGAAGACCCATACCTACATTTTAAAAACCTAAAGCTTTCTTAGAACAGAAAATGCATCAGGTATCTGTTTATGTTCAATTGTTAAGTATTTATATAAGAGATTAATATATTAAGAGCTTAAGATTTCACGTTTGATGGGAGAAAATTTAAAGTTAAGAGCTTTATTTTTTGTTTACTTTTAATGAGTGTAACGGAGATAAATTATGACTGCAAGCTATGAACAAGAGTACTTCAAAAGAAATTTCATGAAGAATTTCAATACCTAGTTCGTTAAATTATGATTGGATCCAAGTGAGAAACTTAATAGTTATGAGAATATTGAAACCTTTTGTATTTGCTAGAAATCATTATTCAGCATCGAGTGAAATGCCTTTAACTCTACAGGCTATTATGTGAAACAATTTTTTCAACCAAATTCTCAATGGAACCTAGACACAGATAGTATCGACTGATACTGGGCAAATAATTACATTTACTGACCAATTGATCGAGGAATAGCTCCTTGTGCATCATAAAGTATTGCGCTATACACGTTTATTTCTGCTTTGGACATGATTCAAGTAGATTCTCTAATCCTCTGTATGAGAGTATTCGTGTCTCTTGTGGTGCGGTTTATGTAAAAAAAATTTGGACTTCTTTAGTTCTTGGAAGAATCATGCTTCTTCGAGGATTTAAGACGTCTATTTATTGAATTAAGTTAAATTCAAGACTAAACAATTTATAATTGCGTTCACAGACTCAGGGATGTTGTCAAAAGTTTTCAAATCTCAAGCAAGAGGGCTCAACAGATGGTTCTCTACCTCAAAAGTAGTGACCCTCGAATATTCTGACCTCACCTCACCAAAAGCCGAGCTTCACGACCAAATCGCTGAAGCTTATGGACCCGATGGCTACGGTCTCCTCTTGGTCAAAAACATCCCAACCTACACTGAGCTGAGAACTCGTCTCCTTCTCCTCAACTACGATTTGGCACATCTCCCAGAGGCCAAGCTCAAGAAACTCGTGAAACCTGAGTACCACTATGGCGTCGGATTCAGTCGAGGAGTCGAAAAGTTCAAGGGAAAGCCAGACTTTTCTAAAGGATCATTCTATGCTAACCCACAACTTGACGAAACGATCTATAACCCTCAAAACCCAAGTGAAGTCCTGGTTCCAGGGAATGTCTGGCCAAAAGAAGATCTTCCAGAGTACGAATATGCTTTCAAGGATCTCGGCCGTCTGGTTGTTGGCGTCGGAGAGCGCGTGGCTGGCGTCGTTGATAAATACGTTGAAAAAGCACTTCCAGGTTTCGAAAAGGGAAAAATTCAAAGAATTATTAGAGAATCAAAGACCTGCAAGGCTAGAGGCTTGCTCGACTATCCAAGTAAGCTTTATTAGGTGTCTCTTCGTCTGATAGTTTAATTTCTAGTGACCGAAAAGCCAGAATCAGACGAAGGCTGGTGTGGCTGGCATAATGACCACGGTACCCTGACTGGTCTGTGTTCCGCATTGTACCTTGACAAGAACAGAAATAGTAAGCATTTCTCTTGTAATAGGCTTAAATTCATGCCTTTCTTCGCTAGTTACTACCATGAAGGACGAAAACACTGGACTGTTCGTTTGCACTCGCAAGAAAGACATCGTCCGTGTTCAAATTCCTCCTGACATGTTAGCTTTCCAGGTAAAACCATGAAATTTTCATTCTTACTGATCATCATGGACTAGATTGGAGAGTCAGCACAAATTCATACTGGAGGACTCCTCAGAGCCACTCCTCATGCTGTCAGAGTAAAATTATTATTATTTTTCTTCGCTAATATGTTTGAAGGTCGGAGAGAAGTTAGTTGGCACTGGAATCTCAAGAAGCACTTTGGCTGTCTTCATGCAGCCAAGCTTCAATGAGGATATGAACCTTCCTCAAGGAAAAACCAGAAACGAGTTGTTGAAAGACGGTAATTGTGATATAGCCCTGCTCGAATAACTTATCCATAAAAATAATAGAATTTGAAGTCGTTCCTAAGCTCGGAGGTAGATACAGTGAAGGCATGACTTTCATTGACTTCCACAACAAGACACTCCAAACTTATATGGCTGAAAATTAAGGTTACATAGGCTCGAATATCTCAGTCGTAATAGACGGCGTATGAAGGTTATCTGTAAACCTGTATTAAAGTAGTGCTGGACTCTCTTATCGATATATCCTATATCATTAATAGTAACAAGGAGAAATTTATATAAGCGAGTTTATAAATCTTCTAACATAAGTAAAAGGAGTGAAATTTTTCCCCCTTCCCTTAACCAGTTCGATCAATTATCAAATCTTGATTTATTTTCCTAGGCATTAGAATGTAAAACTTGTGATCCTTTTCCAATAAAATTATTAAAAATAGCAAAAAATAGCACTGCTGAACTACGCTTTAAAGTAATCGCAGCCATTTTCTATCATTGCGTTACGGTTCCTAATTATAGAGAAAACACATTTTTTCAATAAGAACAGTTTTAATTTGTGCACTCTGATAAATTAAAAAAGCTCTACAGTGCTAAATTTATCTCAGAAAAGCAGGTTTACTTCTACAAGATTAAATTTTCATTGAAATCTGCAAAAAATGGGAAACAATTGCTGCGGTGAAAAAACATTCATTACCGTTGAGACGGCCAGAGAGCTGCTTGTCTTGAGCTCCACCCACCGCTCGATTGTTACGGATGAGGAGAGGTTCCGAGAGGAAGAAATGGAAATCTCGGAATTATTCAATAATATGCGGCTTATCTCCTCAAAGAAGAAGATCAGGATGACAGATCCTGAGGATTTAGAAAACGATCAGAAGTATATGCTGACTGCATTTACCTTGAATTCGCTCTCCCAAAGAGCATCAATGCCAACAAGTGTAACCTCTACACAAAAGGGATCGTTAAACGGCGTCTAAATTTGCTGAATCAGCCTCAATTGCAAGCTCCGAGCAGGTTGTATTGTAAAGGAAATTTTTGTCTCTTGGCATATCGAGATAAATAATGGAACATTGGATGATATGTGAAGTGTTCACGGAAACGTTATTTTTATTTTTGCTATAAATGGATAATATGTAAGCCCTTTTTTTGGTTTATAAAGTGACTTGAGCTTTTGTGTTTTCTTTTTTTTCTGCTACTGCAAGAGTAGACTGAAATGTATGGGGTTATGATGTTAATACTATAGTTACCTTTTTTGATACACATACACGCATATATGCTTTATCCATCAATATAAATAGAACTACACAAACCCTCAATTGATATGCTCGCCTCTAAAGTCTTGTAATTGAAGGTTTCTTTTTTCGAAGCTGTCACATTCGTGTAGCAGTAATTTCATAACGAAAAAATCATTATTTTGCGATGAATTCGGAGAAAATCGATTATTTTGCACTCCCAAATTGATATGTTTTATAACATTGACTTACAACGAGGTGAAAATACATTGAATTCCTTGTCGGGACTGGAAAGTAGCTGAAGAAGTCAGTTGATAGAATAGTTTAAGAAGAAAATAATCAGATATCACAAACTCAATAAAACAATAGCTTAATAACTTACTTCTTGAAATCAATAAGAAAGTATTGCCGGAATTACCTCTACAAAATGAAATTTAAATATTGCATAATGAATTTATCGCTCGGAGCTTGTAGATTAAAGTCAAAAACCCATAGAGAAGCTGGAACTTGCATTGTTCGTGCTCACTCTTAAGTTGGCCTAAATAATCACACCGATTACTAAGAATTTTTTCAGTAGTTTCCATTAAAATCGAAATGCTGTTAGAATCGCACTTCCTTCCCATATCCGAAATATCGCACTTAATTCCGTTAATTAAGATCGAAATGCAGGAAAAATGAGCTCTTATTTTTGAAATTGAATTCTCCTTACTCATACAATTTGCGCCAAACCTGGCTTTTTCCGCTTATAATAAGATAATCATATCGAATATATATTTAAAAAAATTGAATATATTATTTATTCAATCAGAATTAATGGTTTTTCCAGCCGCTCAGAAAAGACTCAGAAAAAGCAAATGCGATGATCCTGGACCGCTCACTCCAAAGATTCTAGGAGATCATCGCCTCTTTGATTTGTTGAGCTCTCCTTCTCTTTACAATTTACCACAGCTAATCATGTCTCACCAATCATTGATAGAAGTTCATTCCTTAGATGCAGGTCAGCTGGATTTAATCAGATACTTATCAAAGCATCTGCACAAGCCAGTCCTGACAAACCTAAAGTTCCTCCACCTTCACTCGCTTCGCCCTATCAATCATGTTTCCAAACGCCATTTCATTAGGAGCGCTCTCCAACAACTCAAAAACCTCACAACCCTCAGACTTGAATTTTCGACTGCTTATGGACGCAGGCAATCAAAGAACGAGTTTTCTTATCTAATCTCTTCTACAGACAATCTCAGGAACCTCGTGAACCTCGAGCTTGTGTTTCACTCTCGGGACGTAACATCCGGTGAGCTGACTCATCTCTTGAGGCTCATCCGCCATTTCCGAGCAGTCAAAAGCCTGAGATTTCAATTCATTTGCGGGTTAAAATTAAGCAATAGCTCCATTGAGAGGATCAGCAGAACGATGAGTTGTCTGCCTGACCTTACGGAATTCGAGCTGACAGTACCCAGTGAATCTTCCTCAAAAGCGGAGATAGAAGACTTCTCCTCAGTGTTTGTGCACCTTACTAAATGTAAAAAACTAAAAGTTCTACGTCTGGAGTTGGGAAACTGGGGCCAGAACACCCACCTCCCAAATGACGGATTGAATATGTTTACAGATTATCTTAAGACTTGTTGTGTTCATTTCGAGGAGCTTGAGCTGACCTTTGTCGTCTCTGAGGGGTTCAGCCTTGCGCAGTTAATGGAATTTATTCTCCGTGAAGAAAGTGTGCTCAGAAGTCTCAACAGATTTAAAGTTAGGCTAAAGCTTAGAGGAAACTCGCATGAGGAACTTGCTGAGTGCTTAGTGCAAGAATTTGATGCGGCTCTGAGATCTCAGTTCAAATATTTGTGGATCTCGAGAAAACACAGGTTCTGGCCCACAATTAAGCTAGAGGCAAAAGAACGTATCAACAATAGTGTCAATAATAATGTACAAGTTGTCTGTGAATAAGGCTAGTGTTAAGATAATACTATTATGATAACTAGTTAACGTATTTCTCACTAATCCCCCTATATTTGCTTAAATAACGCAGTTAACCTATGCTTAATGGTGCTAGTGTATAATTCTCGATAATCCTCTCATGAAATGGAGCTTTGCTATGGGTTCTGCGGTAAAAACCACAAAAGAAAGTATTATTTAATTGCCAAATGATCAATTTAAAACGGGTTTGAAAACGATTTTATCGAAAGTACGGACTTCAGAATTATCTGCCTCGAAGAAGCTAAAACGAATCCGTTCGAGAGGTTTTCGCACTCGATCAACTGGTGGATCCTCCTGAAGAAGTGATTCAGGTCTAAACTTTTTTCTTTTCTGACAACTTGCATGGAAGGAGTCACAGATTTTACCAGTGCAGATCTTATCGTGCAAACTATTTTAATTTCTATAGGGTATTTTTATTAAGGCAATCTGGTCAGAGTTTTTTTTCTTAAATTAATACTCTTGAACCGCCCTTAAATCGAGCTGCATAATTCTTGAAATACAATTCTGAATCAAATAAAGTTATTCACGGAACTAAAATGCAGCAAGATGTCGAAATCGGCAAAACCAAATCCACCAACGTGAAACCAACTAACAATTCCAAGGTCAGCGGGAAACTCGACCGCTGGACCACCCTTGAGACCTTAGGTCGAGGTTTCAGCTCCAAGTACAATTTTTTTTTAAATGCTTTTCCAACCTGGCTCCTCTCCTAGGGTAAAATTGGCCAAAGATGAAAAGACCGGGCAAGTTGTCGCAATCAAAATGGTCAAATTGACAGCTCCTCAAGAAAAACTCGACTCTGTAAGAGCTGAAGCTATGATATTGGCCGAACTCACGGGTGATCACATCCTCAAGCAATGTGATTACTTTGAAAAAGTTTTGTATGAAAAAACCGGAGGCAAATCCTACGAGGTTTGCGCAATGGTCCTTGAGTACGCGCCCTTAGGAGACTTCTTCGAGTATATCTCTCAATCTGGAGGCTTCAGAGAGCCAATAGCCCGCACGCTCATGCTCCAAGTTCTGAAAGCCGTTAAAACGTGCCATGATAGAGCGATCGCTCACAGAGACATTAAGCCACAAAATCTCTTACTCGACGGCGAGTATAATCTCAAGCTCGCTGATTTTGGATTCGCGCTCTCCAACGTTACAAGCCGAGAGGTTATTCGTAAAGAAAGCTTCATTGGCACCGAGACCTTCGCCGCTCCTGAAATCTACTCTAACGCTTCATCATATGACCCTAAAGCCGCTGATATTTTTGCTCTAGGAGTCACTCTTTTCATCATGAGATGTGGTGTGTATCCTTTCCAAAAGGCGAGTCTCTCCGACCGATTCTATGCTTTGATAGCGGGAGGAGACCTGGCACAGTTCTGGAGAATACACACCATCCGAAGAGCCGATGCCAAAGTGAAGAGCATAGTGAGCTCCGATTTTAAGGACCTCATTTCAAAGATGCTCTCTCCAGATCCAGCAGCACGACCAACCGTTGATGAGGTTTTCAAACATGAGTGGTTCAAGGGAGAGACCGTTCCTCGCGAAGACGTGCTCCTGACACTCAAGCAATTGAAGAGCAAAATCGACTCTGAGAAAGATAACCAAAAATGCCTAACTTCCACCTCGTGAGTGGTAGAGAAGGCGATAATTTCTTTTATTTTTTTAATATGATAACCCGATATTATACATCTAAACATATATATATAAGTCTAATAATGTACTAGGTAATCCTTTAGTTTGTTTGTCTCGTGATATTCTAAATCTAATGAATGTTTAAGAAGTTGATACTTGCATATATATATATCGTCGTTTCTTATTCATTCCAATTCCTATTTCTTAATTCTCACAATTCCCTGAATTTTCTCCAAGTCCATAGCGCAGTTTTCAAAAGGTTTTTTTGGAGTTGATAGCACAAACGCATCGATGAAAGCGTAATTTATTCGTTAACTGCAGCAATAAAAGACAGTATTTGAGAAATAAAAAATTTCAATGGGTTGCTGCCAAGCAAAAACCGATAGAGCAGACCTTCAAGTCTACGATAGACCCCCAATCAACACTCGTAGTGGCTATCAGCTCCAGGAGGACCTCCACGACTCGAGATTAGACCAGTCTGAACTCGATCCAATTGAGGATCACATTCCCTCTCCGGATTATGCGTTGCCGACGCCGACACTTCCTAAGATTTCAAACACGCAGATCCGAAGCACGCTGCTTGAGCTCGGTAACTATGAGTATAAGGAAGAACAATCCGCAGAAAATAAGGCGCTGCCTTATTTCGAACCGTTTTTATTGCTCGCCGACGGTGCAATCTATATGGGACAATGGAAATACGGATTCAGACATGGCCGAGGCATATGTGTATGGACTGATGGGGTTCAGTATGAGGGATATTGGCAAGATGACCGGCCAGACGGGCAAGGAAGAAAAATTTTTCAGGATGGCAGTTATTATATAGGGTCATGGGTGAATGGTAGCGAGCATGGCCCTGGAATGTACAGAGGAAAGGATTTTACGTATGAAGGAGAGTGGTATGAGGGGAAACCTCATGGCATTGGGAAGAAAAAGATCTCGAAGGACGTCTATTATGAAGGCGCATTTTATATGGGCGTGAAAAAAGGAAAGGGAAAGCAAGTCGATATAGATGGCTCGATTTACGAAGGGAATTTTGATAATGATAACCCAGAGGGTCAAGGGAGATGCGTATATCCAGACGGAAGCGTGTATGAGGGGTTATGGAAAGATGGACTAAGACACGGAAAAGGCGTTTTTAAATCGAAAGAGGGCACATACAATGGAGAATGGGCGTTTGATAAGAAACATGGACACGGAGTTATGGAGTGGGCTGAAGGTAGAAGATATGAAGGACAATGGCAGAATGACGTGATGCATGGGAAAGGAAAATTGAAAGAGAGAGGCGGGAAAGTCACTGAAGGCCAATGGGAGAATGGAACATTGGTGTGAATAAAAGTTATATATCAAGAAACACCTTTTTTGTTTAAGATGTTGCTTTTAAGACGAATATACAGCTGAGTAAAATAACTAAGTAAGTCCTTAAGAGCTTTGTTCTTTGTTTTTTCAATAAAAACCATAAGAAAAAGAAAATTATTTTAATCATAATTTCAAAGTAAAACAAGAAAGATGAGAAGGAGTACTGTAGCTATTACGCATTACATACTCATTGCATAGGGAAAATTTATTAAATTAAGCCGCGGGGGTTTGGGAAAAAGTTAAGTTTTTATTTTTCGTTTCCATGAGAGTAGGAAAAAGCTGTTTGGTTTCAGTCGTACATTCAAGAATCACGAATTTCTTCATGCAGTGTGTGCTAACAGCTAATTCGAAGGCGAATCAAGAAAAAAAAAGCATATTCTCGAAACAAAAATATTTGAAGGGAAGTTAATTGTGTACTGAGAACTTCAACGGACAGTTTGGGTTTCAAGTGTTATATGATAGTCTCTCCGAAGAATTTTCTAATTTGTATCATTAATTATGTCGGAAGTGGGCTAAGGAATCACTGATATAAATGATCGATTTTTTTAAAAAAAGAAACGCAATAAATTTAGCACCTCTTGAATATATTGGGCAACGAAAAACGCGGGTTAGCTAGCGATTGTTTCTTTTTTCCAAACTGATTGTAATTTTCGAGAATTATCACTCCCAGTAAATCGGCGCTCTCAGTAGATCGACTGAACTTCACGATCAGCAATTTTAGATTATTGAAACTTAGAATATGTTTTTGACCATTTCATCGACTAAATTAAGAGTTAAACTCAATCGAATAGAACTATAATTGAAAATTTTAAATAACTTTCGACACTACTCATGGCTTTCGAGTTTGTGCCTATTCTCAAAGGAAGGTATCTCACTTACGCTGAGTACTACACACTGCTAGGTTCCGTCGGCGCTCTCTTTCTTGGCTCTCTCTTGCTTCTTGTTTCCCTCATCTTCCATGTGATATGTCGAGTCAGAACTGATCCCACCGAGAAAGGTGAATCAGTCAACCACGCCAATGGCAACGGTCACCATCTCGTCCACGATGTAAAGGTGACATTAGACGGCTCTTACAAAGTTCTCCAAAAGAAAAAAACGTTCAAGGAATTTGTCGATACAGCCACATCTTTGTTCACCTGGAACGCCTTTCTTTTCTTTGCAGGAATTCCATGCATCAACTCTGCATTTAACGTCATCCACCCGCTCCTTGCTGCAGTGCTGGCTTTTTCTATCCTCTTCTTCAGACTTTTGATTGGGCTCTACTTCAAGGCTCCTTCGTCTCGTAAAAAAGACTCTCGGTCTCAGAACGTCATTCGAGGCATTCGCATCTCTTACCAGGTCCACAGATTTTCAACGAAAATGAAATTTTTTGCGATCGTGGCATTTTCTATTGGATTGCCATTTTTCTACCAAGACTTCTGTCTGAGCTCCTTCAATGGCATTCGTGCTGGCTCTATCATTCCTGATGAACTCGCCTCTGTTAGCACAAGGTTCTCCCGTATGATCAACCTGCCAAAGATGTGTCCACCAGGTCCGCCATGCCATGTTTTTGCAACTCTTCCAGAAAACGCTTCGAGTTCGATTTTGATAAACGTTCATACCCATGTCTCAGTTGAAAACGTGACGCTTTACTACTCTCCAAAGCACGAATTGCCTGACAACCGGACGCTTGGCCGCTTCTCTGCAAAGGTCACAAGCCAAAAAATCAATCGAGTTGAAGAGTTAGGTCAACGCACAGTCCACATCGGTCACCTCAGCGACATGCTTCCTGATACATTATATGCAATTCAAGTGTACTACGATGGCGCTATTCAAGCAACAAGAAACTATAAAACGCTCCCAGGCCCGGACAGTAACAAGGAGATCAAGATCGCGCAAGCTGGTGACGCAGGAGCCAACTCTCGATCTGAAACGCTCGCCGAAATTATCTATTCGTATGAACCAGACGCGCTTTTCGTCGGAGGAGACAACGCTTATGATAACGGAATGACCACATGCTATTTCGCTTGGGATTATTTCATGTGGATGCTGGAGCGTCACAGCGACACGTTGGGAAGAATGGTGCCACTTGTCATGAGCGTCGGGAACCACGACGTGGGGCTGGAGTTTGAATCTGAGCGCGCTTTAGATATCAGTGACAAAGGCCCTTGGCATTTTGCTTTCATGGCCCAAGAGACGATTCCCGATGAGAAGAACACATCGCTCCGAATCGCACCTCAAATTTCAGAGCGAAAAAGCTACAGTTATCATGTCCTTGGAAACATATTGTTCTTCAACCTTGATACAGGGTACATCGAGCCATTTGCTGGCCGGCAGCAAGTCCTGATCGATAGCCTCAGTCAGAAATACCCTAACCATACTAAAATTGCCATGTACCACGACCCAGCCTACACCTGCTGTGGTAGAATTGGCAAAGCGCATAAATATTGGGTGCCTTATTTCGACAAGCATCACTTCGCGTTAGGTCTTGAGAACCATCGTCATACTTTCAAAAGGACCAAGCCGATGATAAACGGAAAGGTGCATGAGAAAGGAACCGTGTATCTGGGAGATGGATCCTGGGGTGCTGGAGGTTCTAACTGTAAAGTAACGAACGCAACTGGAAATATGGAAATTATGTCAAATAATGTATCGCATTTCTGGATGCTGTACGTGACCAACAATAACATAAGAATCAAAGCAGTTAATAATAAAGCTCACGTCGTAGACTCAAGTGAGATTCAGCTTAGCTCGAGGAGGAGAAGGAGATTATGAGAACCATAAAGCTGGCTAGCTTTTTCAACAGTGTACATTAATTGTTATCGTTGATGAAGTTGAACAAGCCTTTTTTAATAACTGTTTCAAGTTGTCAGTTTATGTTTAGAAATAAGTTCATGTTTAACAGTTTAAGGCTTTTATAAAAGTTTTTAATCGCTAAACTTAAAAGATCTAACCCTGAACTTAAGAAATGATTATTAGAAGACACTCATCGGTAACAGATCTTCTGAAATTACAAACCAAAAGATTTAAATTATCAACGACTTTGCTCCCAATAGCTCAGTTATTAGAGAAGGTGTTTAACCCTGGCAGGTGCTTATTAAATTGAAAACTTCCATTAAAAAAAAAACAACAACACAATTTAATATAAAATCGGCTAAACGTCGCTAGCCTACACGCATTTGACACTTAGAGTTTCGTTGCACATTAAACTGTAAAAAAATTAATCCTTTGCCTACCAAAGTTTAATACTTCACGAGAGACTTTGCGTCCTCGACCGTAAATGGTTTCACGAAGACGCTGTCCATACCAGCTTGTTTACATTTCGATTTAATTTCTTCTGATGAGAACCCTGAAAGCCCCACAATTGTTTGCGCGGGCAACTGGTTGTTCTCGACGAGTTTCTGGATCTCCTTGCTTGCAGTAATACCGTCCATAACTGGCATCTGACAGTCCATAAAGATCAGTCTGAACGAGCAACAACATTTTTCTGCGTTTTTCTCCATGATCCTATCTAGGGCTTCTTTTCCATTTTTCGCTGTTGCAATTGACTGAATTCCCAGAGTCTTCAGGATATTAATAGTCGACAGCAAGCTAAATTCATTATCGTCAACAACGAGATATTTGCTGCAGTCGCAGGACTTTTGATTCTCTAAGCTCGGCATTTTGAGCGTTGGCTTCTCTCTTTTCGTCTGTTCGGGAGTTTTAATCGAGTTGAAGGTTCGAGTTATTTTGCTGACAGGTACTGGTTCAATTAGTGAGGTAATTTCATCATGAGAGTCTATACTGTAGGGAATCTCGTCGCAGGTTTCAAAATCATCGATGATAAACGAAAACTCAGACCCTCTGCCAAAGACCGAGTCCACACGCAGCCCACTCATCTTTTCGTCCTCACAAAGCATTTTTGATAATCTATTGCTCGTATTCAACCCTAGGCCAATTCCCTGAGGGTTTAATAAGTCGGTTTCTTTGCTTTGAACACGGCCGAATCTTTCGAAGATTTTATGCACATCTTCGCACTTGATACCAATTCCAGTATCAGTCACAGATATTCTGAGCTTCCGCTCTTTATAGCTCCGAACCGCAACGACAATTTCGCCTTTTTCTGTAAATTTGAGCGCATTTGACAGCAAATTAATCACGATTTGCTGCAAACGGTTAGGATCGGTACAAATTTTCTTTGGGGCGTTCTCGTCCATCACAAGGGACAATTTCAGTCCTTTCATTTCAGCTTTGAGGCGAAAGATGTCGATAACTGAACTCAAGGTGCTGTACACGTCACATCTCTGGAATGATAGCTTAAGCTTCTTCTTCATATTAATCTGGTACATGTCCAAAATGTCATTCACTAAGAACATGAGCGACTTTGCAGCGTAAGAAGCTGGATTTATAAATGAATTCAGTAAATTTGGATCCGTTAGCTTGGTATTCAAGCATTCGAGGGAGGAAATTATCACTCCTAAAGGCGCGCGGAGGTCATGGACGGTCGAAGCCAAAGCTGATGCTTTCTGTTTGTCTAGCATGTGAAGTCTTCTAGCGATGTCTTTCTGCGTGTCGTCCTTTACTAAAACAATTAATCTTTTCTGGCCAGCGTGGAGGATGGGAGCAATCTTGACCTCGAGGTACTTCACCTTAGATGCTGAGACCTTCAGGAAACAGTTCAGCACGATAGAAGAGTTTGAGCTGATCGAGCCTCTTTTTCCAAGGTTACCATCAGGGATGATTTCTGAATTTGACCGCACAATTTCTTGTGAGCAGTTCACTCTTTCAAAGGACCCGATACGGCTTCGAGACCCCAAACCAGGAGAGCTTTTCAGATTCATATTCAAAGCATACTCGATCGCTTCACCCACCGTCTCGTAAGCAGCGCGTATGTGAGGCGAGCAAAGTCTTTCCAGAATGTCGTCGACGTGTGGCTTCATGCTAAGTGCCTGCTCTTCTGCAATTTGATCGATTTCCATACTGAAATTTTCCTTGCTTCTAGGCTCGGACTCTCCTCCTCGGTTTCCTAATCGAGTCATGCTTCCGATTGGGACTTTTGTGATCTGATCGATTAAATTTCGCTTTTGTTCAGAGAAATCTTGCTTGGCCTCCTCCGCTTCAAGTCCAAACTTACTTCTCGAATAGGTTTGAGAATACTTGATCAACATTTCTGCTTGCTTTAGCCTTTTGAGGTCTGGCGATGCGGTTGTCTTATTTTGATATTTTTCATACATTTGGAGCTTTCGCTTCACTACCGCTGGCGCAGGTAGCTTTCTGGTATGCGAGGGCGCATCTTCAGGTATTTCTTGAAGTGAACTGAGTGGCAATTCTGGTGAAATATTGATAAGGCTCCTGGAGTCTGGCGCTTGAGTAGTTGTTGAAGCTTCTCCTTGGTGTTGGTTTCTGTGTGTAAACAAATTTATCGGGTACTTTTTTAATCCTTCCACTAAACTATTATGACGTACCCGTTCGCGGACAGTAAGTGGTCGGAACTTAAGCTGATCGGTTTTTGGAGTAGGAAAATCAAAGATTGACGTCTTTCTTGACAGCGTTTTGATATTAGGGGAGGGTGTAATACTATTTATCGAAGGCACATCGAAACCTGTGATATCGGAATACTCTCCATGATTCTCCGAGATAGTGTCTGCTCTTTTTATCACTGGCTGCTGCTGTTGTTTATTTGACATTTGAGCGGCATAATCCTTATCTGAAAGGCGAAAGAGCTTGTCGACGACCTCAGAAACTCGGCACTCGAATATCTTTAGAAGAGCTTCATTCATTTGTGTCGGCACACCGTTTTCGTCAAGAATCATCACTCCTTCTGGAAGAGTGTCCAGCAAGGCTTGGCTATCACAAGCCGACTCATGCGGCTGAAACATATTTTCTTTTTCTTGTGCCATAGCAAACTCATCCTTTTGAATGCGCGTATCTTCCTCTTGGGGTTCTTTCGTTAAATTTGAATTTAAAATTTGCCCCGGAAACGCAATGATGAGCAGAACTGGTATCGAGGTGTACTGCAGGGACTGGAGGGTATGCGTCTCGTACCTGAGCACTAAATACAGAGCGGGGACTAGATATAGCATGATTCCAAAGCTCGGATAGCCTCCAAGATAGATATAATTCAGCGTTAAGAGCATTAATTTAAAATTCCTGATTTGAACAACCCGCGACAGCTCATTTGATTCATGTCCAACGACATCAGGGAGATGTCTCCAAGGTCCCCATTCACTGCATACGACCGTCGATCCCAAAGAAAACAAGAAAAAAATAACAAATACTCTGAAATTTGTCTCTTGTTGACCCTTCCTTAGCAAGAACATACAAAGCAGTGCGTTTGCAAATGTCACTGCTGCCAGGAGCAAAAGGCTAAGAGATCCTTGCACAAAATTTTCGAAGTAAGAATACGAAGCTAATTCAGCTGCTTGCTGGGCTAGTTCGATAACAGCGAAGGCGATTATGGTCCTAATAAGTCTCCATTTGCAAGAGTATTTGAGAAATTTGTAGTCGCCCAGATGTTTTTGAGAAAGCGCGTGGTGCTGCATCTTCAGAACAAAGAAAAAATATTCTAAAAAGCTTGCCGGAGTATGTTTATTAATTTATATCAGTCAGAATTTCAGAAAAATTTAAAACGTAAATTGAAATTCCGCAGCTAAGACAGGCGCATACGACATTGCACAACCTTCTTTTTCACAAAAAGCTGAAACTCTTCGATCGGCTTTCTATGATGAAGCAAGGTGTCGTAGTGCTATTTCTGATGTGGAGGAGAAAATGAGTTGTCTTCGTTTTTTCAATCAAATAAGATTTAATTGGATCAACAAAATTCTCGAAGAATAGAATCAGAATCGAGCTCATAATTTTGAAATATATTGAGACCGCTATATTAACTAAACATTGAATTATATACCTTTTTCGAGCAGATCTGAGAATTTAGAAAAATCATTTCAAACTTTCCAAACGTAAATGTTTACAGAATGATTAGGAATAGAATATTTGGAGCAATCATCTGTTTATGATCAATAGAGAACTTGCGACTTGCGAGGAAATTTGCCTGCTACTACTTGAACGAAGATTGCTTGAGTGCCATAGGTTGACCATTAGCTGCGGCTGCTCTTTGAATCAATAAGGCTCAAAGCGAATCTTATTTCCATGGATTAATGTGTAATAATTTAGATATACATACAAGTTTGCTGCTCTTCTTCTATGACACAAATATAAAATACCTCTAATAGGATGATCAATTGGTTGTGCGTCGACGATGTAGGTGGCACGATACCATTGATGAGCTATAACAACATTTCCGGCATTCAAGAGAATTGAGACCTTGGAATAAAAATTAAACTCTTTGTGAGGAATTGTAAGGAACCCGTTTCAAATGTTCTCAGAAAATTTGAGAAAAAATTGGAATTAGAATACCGATTGAAGTTATTTCCCTGGCTGGAAATAACTGTTCACATAACAATCAGTTTGGCATCTGCATTATGATGATGTGCTAGCAGCATCCCGACCATCATGAAGCTGATTTGAAAGCTTAATGAGAGTGATTGGGTGTATGCCCAAGAGCAAGAATGGCAAGGAGGATACCAGTGGAAGTTTGGTAACTTTTGGGAACTGAAGCTAAGTATTGAACATATCTAGAGGAGCCTTCGAAAGCCAAGTCCCAAACTAGTATCGTAACAGTTTTGAGTGTCTTTAGGGAGTTGTATTTAGAAATGTATAAAAAATTGATCTGAATCGTGAATAGTTTTTTGTGTAGCAGATCAATTTCTATTCCCTCACCCTGATTGCTTTTTCTCTTTCTCTCATTACATATAAGTCATAGTAGATAGAATTGTTTGAGAATGGCCCACCTTTTTTTTCTCTCTCTCAATGGTATTAAGTAAATTGAAATTAATTTTCGTGAAAATAATATATATCAGCTTCCTTTTTACTTCTCATCCAGCTCGTCATGGAAATGATGGAGAGCCTTATATTGATTTCCTCTATCTTTATTTTTCACGATAAAACAAATTAATTGAAAGTGCCTTATTCGAATACTCACCGAGATTATTGCAGAAATTAACCTCCTACCTTCATAGCCGCATGGCACCATAAATCCAAGAGAATAAACTAAATTTTTTTCGTGCTCATGCTTAGAGGAGTGGAACAATTTCGATTCAATCAATTTGATAGATTGTGCTTGGAATTATTACGTCGCATACAACCTCACACTACTAAATTAAATAGATGCCTCCACAAGTGCTTTTACATTAGCAGTGAAAATGTTGAAATTTAAAATTGCAACAATAATCCAAACAGATTAAAGTCGTGTATCGATATATATATAAAGAGAGGTAGTCGAAGGCTAGATACAGGAAAAACGAATTATATAGATAACTATTGCCACAGACGTTAAAATAAGCGGGTTCTGTAGCAATAGCAAATATGTTCCCTTTGAAAATTTTTCTATCATTCATCAACCGAATACGAGAGCAACTTCAGACGATCTGCCGTTGCTACTACCAACGTATTTGCTCCTCTGCCACAACTCTTTCCGAGGACTTTCCCAGTAATGAACGTTTGATTTCTGTTCAAGGTGTACAAATGAGCGACTTCTTTCGATTTAAGATCCAACAGATAGAGAGAGTTCTTTATCGACCAAATCACCTCGCTGTCTTGCTCGTTGATGAAATAGAACCCGATATCCGTGCCAAGAGAAAACCTCATGTCCTTACGGAGGTCGTTCATATTACAGATTTCGATAATGTCTTCTTTCTCCTGAAGCCCTGAGGAGTTTGCACTGACCTCCTTCGCCTTTAAGATGATCTTATTAGGCTTGGAAATGTAACCTAACACATGCTCTAAGTCGTAGTCGCTCTTTCCAATGGCTGGTAGCTTATGGGTCTCGAAGTTGTTAAGCGGGCTTCGCTGGTTCACGTCGATGGTGTAGACTTCGTTTACTGTGGTAGCGATCAGCCATTTCTGCTCTTGAATCAAATAAATCGTTTCAAGGTTCTGCTTGCTCTGAAGGTTGATTGTATATTCAACCTCCTCGCCGTAGTACTTGTAGCAGTCGATTTCTTTGTCTCGCACAGCAGTGAACAGTCTGTGTTGTTGGGAATATAGCACGACTGCCTTGAGATTCTCCAATGAGTTGAGGCTGAGGATCGGTTTGTTGAATTTTGGAAATTCGTATAAGTTAATGAACCCCTTTGAGAGGTTGTAGAAAACGACGAATTTGCCATCGCTTTCGACCTTAATGTCCGATTCCTTCTCAGACGTTTCAAATTCGAGGTATGTTCTTTTGATGAGCTTGGTTAAATGTTGGTCCCAGACAGACACGGAGAGGACGTCACTTGACTGCTTTCTAGAACTGACTGACACGGCGAGTACCAGTTTCTCGTTTGGAAAGCTGTTCAGGTATAAGATGTTTTTGTCTTCCAGGGCCAGATGTCTGGCTTCTCGAACGGAAGCTGATGTCATCTTTTTTGCGTTTTCCAGGTTTACGAAAATGTGGAATTTTAAGTGTGGGATTATAATTCCAATTCACATCTTAAATAACACAGGCGAGTTTGGTATTAAAATGTTTTCGTGCTGTAAAAGTACTTGATCCGAAAATTTTTTTCAGTGATTCCTAATATATTTTAAGGTAAGACTGCTAATTCTATAGTTCAGTATGCATAAGGAGCACAATTAGCCAAGAATCACCTAAAAGTATTTTAAGGCGAGCCTCTTGAACATACATATAATAGTGAACACAAAAGGCGATTGGAATTAAAAAAGTCAGTTAGAAAAAGCTAGCATTGTCAGCAGCTAGGCCAGCTTGGTTCTATAAAAGGCGCTGGAGCCCAGAATGATCGCCTTGTCGGGGATTTGAGGTCATCTGAGGTGTCTGCTCTGGAGGGTTCAATCAGGTCTTAGCAGAAATCTAAAAGAGGGTTATTAATTGGGTGTTTGGGTAACTGCTTTTTTAAGAGGAATAGAAGGATTAGACTTTACCTATACCTAAGTGAGATTTCCTGCATGTATTGTGAATTAGAATTGATGAGGAATCACTCATATCGTATTCAGGTTAAAATAGATTAAATGATTTAATAGTAGGGTTATTTTCACACTACAGTGCCCAATCAGCTTCCTGCCGTCGATAGATAGATTCTCTGATTTAGGTCTAGATATCGCGAAAGAGGTATGCTTGTCTAATAGTAAACATACATGCGATTTCTATGCTTTTTTCATTAGAACTTAGCTGGAGACAGAAAAGTAGAGAATAAGTGAACGAATGGAGAATTAAGTGTTGGCTGCGATCTCCATCTCGTCGATTTTTACGTAATCGAAATAAGGACATGGTCTTGTACAGATTTAAATTCTATGTGAACCGTTGAGATTCAAATCATTCTGTTATTTCATAAAAAATTGTTCTCAACTTTCTCAACATTTGGGTAAAAACATAGAATGTGGAGGTCGAGATACAAAATATGATGCAGAAGGAGCTCACAAGAGAGTGATCCGATATAATGTGATATCTAACGGAATCGCTTAACTGAAAAATCAAATAATTTTACTGGCTTCTCTAAGAAAAATTCGTAACTGAATAATAGAAATTATGACGAATTTTCAGTGAATATCCTCCTCATTCAGTGAAAAAAATAGAGAAAGTGACTGTTCGAAATATTAAGGTAAGTAACTTGAAATGCCTTTGGCTATTAGTGCAAGCAGTCAGAGTACGATAACTGTTGATATTAATCTTTCATTAATTTACCAAAACTTGTTTTTTTTTGTCAGTAGCTTCAAAACAGTCTCAACACTTCTACGATGGTTTCAACTGAAAAAAAAGAAACAAAAAAAGATTAAGGAAAACACAAAACCTTGCTCAAAATTTCAGAGTCCAAAGAGGAGTTCATTCAAACAAAAGAAGTTTGCCTTTTTATAAATATGATAGATAGCATTGAAAAAAATTGTTTTGCTAAGAGATGAAGACGTTTGCATTTGCACTGATATATTTTAGTGAAAGTGCTTTTACATTCATATTTAGTACTTTTTTTGGAATCCACTTTCTGCAGACCACCAGAAAAAGATGACTTTTCTCACAATATAAATATCGCCATCTTTAGAAGGTACATGTTTTGTGATTTAGTACCCAATTAATGAACGTACTTCACTATTTTAATTTCATGTACACGAGTGCCGTATCCGCCAACTTTTCAATTCGAAAAATAAGTAGAATTGAGAGAGAGAAAAAAAAGGATGTTAGTTCGTGTTAAAAATATCTCTGCGGTTTCTTTAGATAATTTAAATTCTCAAAGCATATTAGCCTCCAGAGTCCCTTAACTGCTAATAACTTTGAATGTCTATCCAATACTTAGCCGAACAATCTAAGGCAATAAGTTTTTTGGGTGCATTTTCCTCAGCTTTATTAACTTTCAAAAATACAAATGCTCACACTTATAAAATGATGTGTAACATTAAAATGCACTAACCCTCATATTGGCTTATTCACAATTTTTGTTAAAAAAAGCCTAAGGCGGTGTAGAAGCTCTTTTATGAGGCGAATCCTGTCTGAATCTAAGATGACTAACGACTCTTACCGCTGAAAATTTTTTCTTTGGCTTTAGCTTGCCCTCATCATCCAATGTTAACGAAGCCGGGTGCCTTGTTACAGAATCGCTGTCTGCAGTTGGCTGCCTTCTTAGCGGTTCCACCATATTTCTTTGTGAAATGACCCTTGTATTCAAAACTTCCTCAAACTCTGTCGGCCCTTCACGATTCCTGTGACTACCAAGCATATCTCTTTCACTATCTTCCTGACTCGACCTCTTTCTGAGGACCAGACTCCCTGCAGTTGAAGTCTGTCTTAAGCGAACCAATTCGGTTATTCTTGGAATCGTGGCCCTCGCCGGTGAGTCTAACGTCTCTGGAGCCGCTTCATCTGACCCTTGCGCTGCTTCATCTGACCCTCTCACACTATCCCCGTTCCGATCTTTCCATACCCTAATGATTCTCTCTGAGACCTCTACACTTGATACATCTGCCACACCAGCATTCGCTTCTGCCTCTCTGCTATGACTGAGCATCTCCTCTACTGAAGAAAACACTGGATTTCGCTGCTCTGCGGGAGTTCGATTTGAAGAAGGTTTTCTGCAGGAATTAATGCCAGCTACAATCACAACGAAAAATAGAGTGCTCATTACTGAGGCAACTGCTATCATTAGGTCGTTATTTTTTCCGTCTAGATCGAAGATGATGTTATTGCTATTATAGACCTTCGAGTCAAAAACGCTGCAATCTTCATAGGGATTTTCGATGCTTACTCCAAACTTGCAGGTATAACAAGTAGTACCTGTCAAATCGCAGGTTTCGCATTGGAGAGGGCATGGCTTTAGAAATTTATACCCTTTTTGGGCTGAAATAGTAATCGATGTGTCCTGCGTGGCCACGACAGATATATAGATGTATTTTGGCTGCTCCACGTCAGAGCTGTTGCTGGTGACGATTTGGATAGCCGGAGGAGGAGATCTAAGCTCAGGGATTGGAGGATCCACAAAGGAAATTACAACTCCATTGTCTCCCTGCACTCCGATAAATTCGTTGATAACTGAGTTCGGATGAGTGAATGTAATTGCACCATACATTTGAAGGTTACTGGCTGAGCCCTGGGTGACTACTGCGGAAACTGTGATCCCTTCATCATCAAACTCAAATTCGAAATAATAATAAACGTTCTGTTTTAAAAACAGATGATGCGATCCATTGGTCTTCAAACTATATAGAAGCTCATGAGAAGTGCGTCGTATCACATTAGCAAGCTGGCTCTCTGGAGCGGTGACGTCATAAAGCAATCCATCGGTCGATATATTACGGAGAAGACTTTCCTGAGTCGAAGTTGCGTTATCCGAAAAGCAGAGTATAATATTTTGATTCTTAGCTTTCAGAGTTGCAACAGCTTTGTATAGACTTGAATCATTGTGACTGAAATTACCATTAGAGAATAACAATATCATTTTGCTGGCGCGGGTATCACGAAGAGTGTCCCTGGTGTGATTAAGCTGAGAATTGTTGATGATATCCTCAAGGGCTAGGGCCAAATCGCTTGCAGTATCACTGGCGGTAATTGATCCTTTAAGACTTGAAATCTCGGAGGTTAGAGACGTAAGGTCCTTAAATTCGCCGGACAAATAGCTAATTTCTGTTGAGGTGAAAGTAGCGAACTTTGCTTGATAGACGTCTGTTGGCGCGTTAGCGGATAACTCCATCAACACTGATCCTATTGCATTTAATAATTTTAAGAGCGAGCTCTGTGGCTCACTACTCCCGCGACTCAAAAGAATAAGCAAATCAATATTCTGCGTTCCTTCGGAGATTAGACCTCTCAGAAGCGTGCTTCCTGCAAATTTAGGGATTCTGAGCGGGTTCTGTGAGTAGTTCCCAAAAATCTCACTTGTATCTAACAGCCGGTTATGGCCATTTGCTGACAATTGCCGCGGAATCCAACCGACTATATTGCCATACGCTTCTGTCGAATTTACCCCAACCTCTGCAAAATCTGGAGCAATGCCGTATGAGAGCAGATAATGAACTTTCAGCGTTGGCAGCCTCTCGAGTTGTCGATACACGAATTTCCACTTGCCTGCGGTTGAAGCATTCCATAGTTGAGTAAATCTCCTGCTTGTGAAATTTCCTCCGGCTGAGTTTTTCCAGAAAACCGACATTAACACATTATAAACTGCAATTGACGGCGTTTTTAGAGCGGAAGATACATTGCTAAAGAAGCTCGTAACGTTTTCCATGAGCTGATCATTCAAATTAGTATGTTCTTGAGTTGTCATGGTAAATCTGAACTTCATTGCGTCTTGCAACACATCTACCGTTGGAGTGTAATTCAGAAACTGTTCCGCCACCCCAACGGTCAGAGGCGCTCCGGTTAAAATATCATAGTTCATCGCTAATTTCAGTCCTGAAGAGGGATAAGGAGTCGCAGTGCACCCATCAGGAGTTAATTCAGCATAAGTGCACGGACAGTCATCGAGGGCGCATTTCAGGAACCTTTCATCAACACTGCTAGCTACAAGCGACCCGTTTGCGATACCATAGGAGTAGGTATTGCAGATTAACCTTGATTTATTCGCTTTTGGACAAGGAAACATGGGACAATTGCAGGGACTAGAATAGCATTCTGGGCTGCAGGTCACTTGGATAGTATCAATGTGTGGCTTAAAGATCCATAGTCTTGTAACAGAGTCGTTTTTCATTATGACAATTGGATCAGGTGCCGGATCGAAGACTAGGAAATGAGAATTTGGCAATACTGAAAGTATCAGGTAGTAATAGTCATCAATTGCCTTCGCAATGAGAATGAAGTTGGCCTGTAAGGAGACCGAGACTATTCTTGAGACGTTATTGAGGCCTAAAGTATCTATTGTGGTGTTGAGGTCCAAACCAAGGAATTCGAAGCTTGAAAAAGGAAAAGTTGCTTCTTCACCGTTCCAGTGGTCGTAAACGGCGAGCCAATTGTTCAAATTTGCTGGTGTGGGTATTTCTCCGTCAATATCTGCTCCCATGTTGGCTAAGATTGAGGCTGATATGCATAATAAAGAACCATTGGATAAAATTGTGTGGGTGCTGGATCCCTGGGTAGTGCTTGCCCACAACGGGTCGTTCTGATTGTAATAAATGCGGGATGAGAGAACGATTTTGAATGACACCAGGATGATGAAAAGCGCTCTCATCAAATTGAGAAACTCAAAAATCATAGATATTAAATATTCACACTTCTTCGCGTATTGCGAATTATTTGAGAAAGTTAAATCTGCTCACACACAAACTTATAAAACTCGATTTTCTTTTGCAAGTTACAGGGAAAGAGATGCATAATCGCTCAGACAAACCCATGACTACTTAAACAAACACAATCAATGAGAAAACGACGCTATATTGGAATGCCGATTCAGGATAGAGATCGAGGTAAGATATGCATTCTTTGAAAAGGAATTCTATTCAAGATATAAGAAGAGGTTGACACGATAGCATTTCCAATTCACCTTACTTGATCCGAGTCGAGAAAGTGGCACTTTTTTCTTCGAGTTACAGTTCTCTTCCTCTGAAAACATCATAAGATTGGTAAATACAATACAAGTTATTGAAGATTCAACGTATTATATGAATGACACTGCTCTCCAAACTTTCCAGCAGGCATCTTCGATGGCGTTATCTTGAAGGAGAGGGTCGGGATTGGCTGTATGAAACTTTACACATTAGGAACCGCCAATACCGAGAGAAGACTAGTCCTGATTTGATCGGAAAATGGTGCTATCAGAGCAAAATATCGTATTCATTCGCATTGAGGAAAGCGTTTAGCTGATTGATTTATTTTTTTTTGCTGCTGGAGTTATCGAATTATTATTCTTCCTCCAGAATATCTATAAGGGCCAGTATTTAAGTTTTTCGTATGTTTAATTCCTCATAAAATTTCCTGAGCAGAGTCCAATAGATAGCCCTAAACTCTAACCACGTTGAAAACCCAGGATCCTGTGTTCATTGCTTACTACACATTTCATGGCATGTGTTCATTAGTGTTTGTAATTTTCCCATTAGCATTTATTCAAAGAAGGGGTTGCGCAACTTAGTGCAAAGTTTCGAATTATGATTGGCGGACTCGCTAACTCACTCTTCCTTAGTGAGGGGGAATGCGTTTGCCAAAGGAAAGGTCTATTACGTGAGAATAGTATTTCACTTAGGAATATTAAATTGACTCTCCCAACACATTCTATTTCTTATGTTAACAGCCTAACAATCAGGAACCTTGAAATGTTTTGCTTTTCAAAATCGATGCGAATAAATCAATGTCATCCAGGTATCAAACACCCAATCATTTTTCAAAGGTTAGAATAGAATCAAATTTTGTTCTATTTAGGTCTTTTATCGCATATGGTTAGTAGATTAAACGCAATAAAAGCGCAGATTAAATCCTCACCGTGATTGAGAATTAATAAATTCTGATAAAACTTATTGTGTTTCTTAATAAATTAATTGGGAAAATTTTCCTAACAAATTAAACGCATTCCGATAGCAGCTCCAACACTTCTAATTTGACCAACAGCTCTCCTCCGATTTCTAATTGTCGTCCGCATGACTTACCTCATCCGAGCTCCTTTGATTCATTCTTCATTCGCTTGGTGAGAGAGAATATTATCATTGAGAAGCAGCTGTTTGCTTGTGAGACGTAAGAAAATTTTTTTAAAGAAAATAAAATTTATTAATTTAAGATTTTGATGCAAATAAACTTTATTTCAATTGAAAAGAATTAATTCCCTTTGATGTTCGTTGATTTCCCTTAGAGCAAGCTCACCTTGATAATTTAATCTCCAGGAGTTTCGAAAGCGGAAATCCACATATAAAGAAGTGTCTCCTAAACGGAAACGATATGAAGGACCCTCTGATGGATCCTCGAAAACCTCATTTATAGTGTCAGAGCGATGTTTCTTTATTTATGGTCTAAGAGTTATTTCGGAATAGCGGTAATAAATAATAAAACAATTTAAATTTTTTCGAGTCGGATCATCAAAGTCAGAATGAGTCATATACTCCGCTCCATAGATGCAAGCCCTTCGAAATTCAGCACTCCAATTAAGCTCCCCAAACTAAAATCCTCAGCAAGTCAGGATGAGCGCACTTCTTTTCAGGACTTCAAAGAGTTTGTGCACAGTAACTCGCAAATTACGAACCACTCGAGAAAAAGCCACGCTGGAAGAAAGCTAAGAGTAAGCCAAATACTCGATAGCAATCCTCTCTCAGACTTCGATCCTTCTCCGACTCCTCAGAAGTTTACATTGCCGAGTATCGACCAAGGCCACCTTAATGATCAAGAGCTGCCACAGGGCCCCACAGCTCAGCAGGAAGCTATTAAGAGGAATCTAAGAATCAATAAGGCGATCCACAAAACTCGCAAGAAACTGAAGTTTATAGGTGGAGGAGGAGAAGCTGAAAGATTTGACGAGAGAATGCAAATTTTTAGGGGGTTAAATACCTTTATCGACGCGAAAGATATCATACAGAATATGAACGCATTAAATAAACTCAATAAAGCAGAAGCAACTGTCCAAATGAACCTTCGCGACCAACTCCGCGACCTTTCCAAAGAGATGCAGTCTCAAAAAAGTCCCGAGGGCCGCAAGATGGACAAGCTTAACACTAAGATAATTAACGCTCTGGAAAAAGCTAGGGTTCATATACTGGATCAGCAAACTTATGCGAAACGTGCGTCCAAACTTCACAACAGTTTTGGCTATCATTTGTCCGAGGCTACTGACGACTTGCTTTATAAATTTCAACAGCGGAGCTACGATCCCGTCGAGAAAGACGATTTGGATAATTTCGATGAGAAGCTCGGCAAGGATTTACTCTCAGGCAAGCTTGATGTGTTGGAAGTGCCAGAGGCATTCGACCAGGAGAAAATAACTCATGGAATGAAAAATCTCCAGTGTCTGCTTGAAGAGAAAACGAAGCTAAGCCTTGCGCGAGATCAACGCTACCATGAGCATTATAAAAAGAGAGCTGATAATGTGGTCGCGATGGTGACGAAGACAGCCCAAAAGATTTTTGCCAGAGATAACGACAAAGAATCCGAGAAGAAGAAGTCAGTCGGCAATCTCGATAAAGTAAGGAGTATAAGGAAGAAAACCAAGGAGTTTCTGGATGAGCCGGTGCAAGACAACGAGACAGTATCTGAGAGCCAGAGCCACGAGCCAATATTTACTACAGACTTCGATATTGAGAGAATTTCAACGAATGATCAGATTACTGAGACTCGTTCAAAATTGAATAGCTTTGAAACTGTTCAGGGGCGGTCAGGAAGGTCTGGGAGCATGGATTTCATTTTGAACAAGAAGTGGGTGAAGTTAAATCAGACTATTGTTCCTTCGCCACCGACGGATAATAAAAAAGTGAATAACCACCATAGATGCATGGCAACTGAAATTATCAATGAAATTGAGAGTCATGAGTATGAGTTCCAGGATTTAAAACTCAAAATGAGTAAAGAGATAGAGCAACTTGAAGAGTTCCTTCAGCAGGATATTGAAAAGCTTAAGGAAGACCCGAAGGAGGTGTTCAGGGTTGACATCGATACGACGGGTCATTTTGCGAGCTTTTCGAGTAAACCGTTACGGCTGCCTTCGAAAAAGAAATTAGCGGCTGTACTTGGATTTTGATTTATGTTTGGGGTTTTTTTTTGAATGATTTTTTTGGAAATCCTGAATTGACATGCACTGCATTTTTGATAAGTGAATCCTGAATTTGAGGATTCTTAATCTGAATCGTGAGCACGGTTTGGGTTTAACAGTTCGATCTTTTTTTTGTCTTTTTGGTAATAATTATTCAAATTTATATACATAATGTTTTCGTAAGAGATACCTACTAATTCAAAAAAAATTTAAAATGATAGCTCTCTCTCGCTTGTTTTGGATCGCCTTTGTCGTTATCAATGTAGTGGTTGCCATCGTGGAGATTGCTCTCGAGTAAAGAGATAGAAGAGAATTCTTCAGGTTTTAGCGGTTGAAAATAATGAATATTAGAGAGTTAAAAGTGCTTCATAGGAGCACCAGAAAGCGATGTTGTAGATTTTTCTATCTGGAACCCGACTTAACAGCGACTAAGCAAGAGGCTCAAGTTACAAATGAGATTTCGTAAGTTTGTTTTGTCGTTTTAGTTATGGATAGCGTTGTATATTTATATTTGTTATCAATGGCAATATAAACTAATTAACATCCTCATAGCTACTGGATCCTATTGTCATTTCAGGTGTTAACTTCCATTTTAATTCGAGAATCAAACTCGATTTTTCAAAGATCTGCTTGATTCTGAAAGACGTAGAATAAGAATATATTTAATGGATAAATGAGTTTTCTACTATGTTTTTAATATAGTTTCTTTGAGATCTAGAGGGCTCATATGATGGATATAAATTTTTGTCTTTGGAAGATAATGTGTGCGTATGGGCCTTATAGAACGAGATCCATAAGAGCTGGGAAAAACTTTCCATGAACGAACTCACAGAAGGCATAGTAATCACCCTAGAAAATATTATTGACATCAACCTTCTTAACTGAGGAAAAGACAGTGACATACCTTCTTTTTCACGCATTCTACGACATACTCTCCTTCTTTACCAACTTGGTAAATGTTAATCTTTACTTCAGGGTGATCTTCGCTAGCCATGAAGACTCCTTTACTGATCTAATAAGGAAATACATATGGTCATATAGTGTTATGCAACTGATTCTCATACTGCATAATCTGTTTTGGAGATCTCCAAATCCAGGAAGAGCTGATAAGAAACGATTGCTAGACTCTTGAAAAGAAACTCTAAATCCACGCTGAAAGCAACAGTGCAAGTCTGGTTCAGCTTTGCAGGTTGGATCTTGATTTTTCGAGGAGAATCAGTAGAGAGATCAATCTCATTCGCTGATAGCAGTTCATCCAATGATTCCAGCTTAACAGTGAATAAACAATTAATCACCTTGTCAAATCAAAACAATTAATTATACATCTCTCGATGATATCGATCTGTATTGTCCCACATACACTCTGGCATTTGGGTCCTTTTTGGTTTCTTCCTCCATGGTTTCTGTACTTATTCCCCAGGTCGCCATTGCTTGTTCTTTTGCCCTTTGTTTTCTTTTTTCAATTCGTTCTTTCTCTTCTTCTTGGTAGATATCCGCCAATGTCGCTCTTAAGAGCTCGAACTCTTCTTCAATAGCCTTTTTGTCAGCTATCTCTCCCTTATACCATTTTGAATCTTTTATATCAGCAATTGTGTATCTTTCCTTAGGATCACGTTTAAGCATCCCTTCTAGAAGAACCTTAAAATCTTCAGTGAGAACACCCTCTTCATTTATTTTATTGGCTGAGACTGCTTCCCAGTAAAGGTCTGGTCTGTTGTTGTGAAGGTACTTATAATAGTCATCGCTAGGTTTTGCAAATTCAAAAGGAAGAGCCCCACATCTCATCATGAACAACATAATTCCAAGGGCAAAAATGTCTGTGGGAGTAAGCTCAAAAGCTAAGAAGTTAAACATCTCTGGAGCCCAATATCTATTTTATAAATGGTTATATTCCTTCAGATTTTAGCCTTACCTCTTAGTTCCTGCTCTTGTTAAATGCTTTTTTGAGTCTAATCGTGTTGCCCAGCCAAAATCTGCGAGCTTTACATTATATTTAGCATCTAACAGGATATTCTCTGGCTTGATATCTCGATGAACAACTCCCTTGTCATGGCAATATTCAACTGCATTGACCATTTGGTGGAAGAGAGTCCTGGTCGTTCTCTCAGAGAGTCCACTTCTTCGCCTTTTTACAGTTGCTAAGATGATATTGAAGAAGTCGCCTTGACTCGCGAACTCCATCACGATAATATTTCTGACAATCTCTGTCCCTTTCTTCTTTTTATATCTAGATCCTGGGTAGAAATCGATGAACTTGATGACATTGGGATGGTCGAGCTCTTTGAGTATCGCAATTTCTTTTTCGAGCTCTTTGCTAACATCACCTTCCAGAATTTTGAGCGCCACCTCCCTAACGGTACCTGCCACCTCTTTATCGGTACCTGTCACCTCTTTATCGGGACCTACCACCAAAGCGAGCTTCGCTCTAGCAAGAAATTATCAATACCAATCAACAGACAACAGGTAGTTACACTCCAAACCCTCCTTCTCCTAATGTCTTTTGGATGACATACTTTTCACACTCTGCTCTTGGTTCCACCATGCTTGAATTTATTCTTGTAAATTTATTTCAGATAATTTTTTGTGTAACTCTCAAAGTGTTATTAATCAGCAATATCTAATCAGAACTCTAGCTGTTTTCACACTGAATAGCCGCAATGCAATGCAATACAATTAAATTAGATACATTTTGAAAAGTTGGCAAGACAAATAAATATGCTTGCTGCAACGTTGCATACCCAAGAAGTGATCCCGATATCTCTGCTGGGCGCTCACTCTGCTGGCGTTGAGCGGTGGAAAGTATTTGAGAGAATTATGAAGAAATATAGATGATAGCGTTGAAACTTGCACGAAACGCTCATTGACAAATAAAAGTGAAAGCTGTAAATCGGACCAGTGTGTCGGAAAGACATTCGACTTACTTCACATAAAAGCTCTCCACTTCATAAAACAAGATTTGTCATATTTAAGTGATATATCATCTATTGAAACGCTCATTTTGTTTCAAATTGGGCATCATTAAAATAGAAGATCAGCAGAGACCTTTAGGAACACCAGTTCTTTGCTACCAACTTTCAACTTCCTTTTAAACTAAGAGAGCTTACTTGCAATGAGAGTATTCATGCAATACAAAAAGAATTATGTCTTATGTCTTTGTTTTGTTTAACTGGAAGTGGTATTTATTATTTGATATCTTTATGTGTTTCTTTTGTCAGAGTTTGAGCGTTCTCATTTTCTTTTTCATTTGGTTTTCACTTTGTATATCCTCAGTTCTCTTTATTGGTTTTTCTTGGGGCCATCTAAGACCTTTAAGTCAATCTGAATCCGAGGAGTTGTCAATCTTACTCTCTGAAAATGCCGACTCCACAAGAGGCTTCAATTTTGTAAATTAAATTTCACAAGTGTTTGTTTCTTAGTTTTTTTTGGTTTAGAATTGCAACTGAAAAGTAAAGAACAGCTCAAAATTATTTAATAAGTTCCATTAGTTTCCTGATTTTAGTTATATAAAGTTACCAGTATTTTTTGTATCTTTCAGTAACAGTTATTAGCCCTAAGAATACAGGGAAGGCCCTGGATAATGACTGAATGCCTTATTTGTTTTTCCTCTCAATTTAAGTCGAAATCTGTGATCATCAGTTTAATCAGTTGTAGCAGTTGTATTATATATGGTGTAGATTATAAATGATCATTATATCGAAGTTGATAAAATTTTTCAAATTTGCTTCATTCATCATCAAGCATATACTTTTGAATTTTTTATGTTTTTTGCTTCCCGAGTAATTGTTAATTAATATAACACCATTGGCTAGATCATCTTAGAGTATCTACTGAAAAAGCTTTCTCTAAGAAAAAAAAAAATTGTGAATGTGTAAATGTGTGTTTCAGTAATTTTTTTTTTTCACATACTGTAGCTGAGTTGAAAATCTCTTTTCTGACTCTCATAGCTTACTTCATCACATCTGAGCTTCCGATAGGTTGTTGCAAGTTGCAGAAGCTGTGACAGGCCTCGGCAATTTTTTTCAGGAAATGGCAGATTTCAAAATGGGAGCTTTTTTGCAGATTTGGCAGACTTTTTGGCAGCTATAGCAGGAATGCTTAGCATAATTTGCATCACCCCAAATTGTCAATCAATTTATCGATTACGTCGATCTTTTATCTTAAATAGCAATTGGTAAGAGCTAACTTTGATTTTAGAACTTAATGAATCTGAGCAATCTTGTTGACTTTGTAAAATTATCCATTTCAAAGTGTAAGTTGTCATCTAGGTGAATCAATTTCCTTAACACTACGAGCCTAATGCCATTTCAGGTGCTAATATGCATTCTGATTCTAAAATCAATTTACAAGGACGTGCTAGTTTCTGAAAGTCACAGAATCTTCAATTCTTCAATTAATACTCAATGGATAAATGAATTTTCTATTATTATTTTAATATTGTTTCTTTGAGATTTATAATGTTTATATTATGGATATAAATTTTTGTCAGAAATCATTGTTCCAAGGAATTGTTAAGAAGTTGATGTGTGCGTATGTGACTTATAGAACGAGATCCATAAGAGCTGGGAAAAACTCTCTATAAACGAACTCACAGAAGGCATCGTAATCACCCTAAAAAATATTATTGGTATCAATCTTTTTTACTGAGGAAAGACATGACGTACCTTCTTTTTCATGCATTCTACGACATATTCTCCTTCCTTACCAACTTGATAAATGTTAATCTTTACTTCGACGGTCTCAAGTTCATCATTGTCCGTCTCAGGGATTTTTTCGCCACATAGGAAGACTCCTTTGTTGATCTAATAGGAAAAGCATGTGATGATATGATGTTATGCAACTAATCCTCATACCGCATAAGTTGTTTTGGAGATCTCAGAATCAAGGAAGAGCTTTTCAGAAACGACCACTAAACTCTTGAAAAGTGTCTCCAAATCCAAGTTGAAAGCAAAAGCGTAACTTTGGTTCAGCTTTGCAGGTTGAATCTTTATTTTTCGAGGAACATCAGTCGTGAGATCAATCTCATTCGCTGATAGCAGTTCATCCAATGACTCCAGCTTTAAGTGAATAGGCAATTAATTACTTAGGTAAATCAAAATAATTATACATTTATCGATCTGTATGGTCCCACATACACTCTGGCATTTGGTTCCTTTTTGGTTTCTTCTTCCGTGGCTTTTGTACTTGCTCCTCCAGTATCCATTTGTTGTTCTTTCGCCTTTTGTTTTCTTCTTTGAATTCGTTCTCTCTCTTCTTTCTTGTAGAGAGCTGCGATTTTCTCTCTTAGGAGCTCAAACTCTTCTTCAATAGTCTTTTTGTCAGCTAACTCGTTGCCAGCTATCTCTCCGTTATACCATTTGGAAGCTTTTATATCAGCAATTGTGTATCGTTGCTGAGGATCACGTTTTAAC
>ENA-UOTX01000405-UOTX01000405.1-compost-metagenome-genome-assembly--contig:-NODE-405-length-47193-cov-8.576747_pt1 | contig 47193 bp, 28 predicted proteins | sample MGYA00238143_ERZ746982 | MGnify/ENA primary metagenome ERZ746982 (study PRJEB28758, sample SAMN06268862) | compost metagenome | isolation source: single cell | place: USA: California, Emeryville, Joint... | reverse complement strand
ACGCGTTCCTGTTACTTCTTAGTCTTGTTGTAACTCATCCTATTTCGGATCTAAACTCAAACAAGTATTTATTAATCCAGCCTTCGATATCAAGAGTCCTCTCAATTTTAGAATCAGTTTAATCAACATTAAAATTTCGAATTGGCTTTTCAAGCACTGCCTCAATATTGAAATTAAAAAGATTAGCGACGTTGTGAAATTAATTTTCTGAGAAGCAGTTGCCTATATCACGCGCTTACGACCATTACCGGGTTCCAAAGAGACTCGTTTTTGATTCTCGTAGCAAAGATTCAAATATTTTATTCTGAATTCTGAAAAAAATTTTTAAATCATCGTGCCTGCATGGCTTTTCTGCGGAGTACATTCGATTCTTGAGAGGAATGTGTTTTGTTCGGAATCTCTTTGTGATATGAAGATGTATAAATTGTAAAAAAAAATAAACTGATTTCACAAACATTAATTTAAGGATTTCGAAAGAGTAATGATTTTCTGCCCTTCTTAATGAATTATTCCAATTAGAGTCAAGCTACGAAATTTTTTAATTGACTAATTCCGGTTCACTGATAATGATCAAATTCAAATGCTAACTTTTCTTTTCTGGTTGCTTTGCTAATCCAGATGCTTTTTTGGGGTATTAGTACATAGTAATTCTTACGACTCTCACCCTTTTCAATGTTTCAGACTGTCCAACATTAATTTGAGGTATTTTTCAGTATTGGTTCATGTAACCATTGTAAACACGGTAAGTTTTTAAAGGGCAGCTACTCACACAAGTATGATTGTAGTAGAGCAGATTTGGATCGCTACATTTCCCACAACTTCCCGAATCAGTTTGGACGTAGCCATTAGGGCAGGAATCTAAACATAGCATGCTGTGTCATAGAGATAATATGCAGAATCGCATAAAACACAGGCTTGCTGGTTCGCATTAAGAAAGGCATGTATCCTGCAATAAGGGACCACTACCAGATATTAATTATTATACGAGAGGACTATGATTACAATCTGCATTCCAGAAAAGTCCACCAGGTCCAGCAAACCATAGAAAGTTCAAGATGTCGAAGTTTCCATCTTTTGTTGTCTGACGAGTCGTCGGTGTGACGCCATCAACTACTTGGCTGCAGAAATCGAGGACCATATTATTCACTCCGAAGAATAACGCAGGTGGTGAGGCAGTCCCAGCTGAATCCGCAAAAAAAAAAACTCGGCCAGAACTGCTTGCCTCAACAAACATCCTCAGAACATAGTATGCGCCAGAGAGACTGAGTGGCTGAGCTTGTGTAAATTCAATATTCAAGCGATTCCAGGCATCTAATTTTCCAAGAAGTTAGTTCTCGGCCATTATTAATTAAAATTACTTTTTGTCAGCGTCGGAGAAGGAATCGCAATTGCTATCAGCTATCCGCTAATGGAATCTTTTCCATAGAAAGTGATTCGGTTTGTAGAATCCGAAAACTCTGCTGCAAACGAAAGCGAATTTGTTGAGCCATCTCGAATGGAAAATAGATAGTGTCTGCGTTGATGGACCACCAGAATATGGATATAAATCCATGGCAAAATGTGGTATCAGCAGTAGAAAGCCCTTCAAGAATAGAATTTTTTGCATAGCAAAGCTGAAATAATTTAATTTCCTTACCTTTATATGCTGTTAAAGTCCCTTGCGATGTTTCGTGAATATAGTTTACAACGACAGTTTGATTGTTCTTCATACTGGGTAGTGAACTGAAGTGAACAATATAAAGTGTACCAATAAAACCGGAGAGAAATATGAGTGTTCTGTCTGAATAGTGAAAAGTGTTACCAGTTTCCATTATAGCAAGATTTATCATATCATCCTCTGAATTGGGAAAATAATTGGCATACGATCTGACGCCTTGCATCCAATAATTCACTCCGTTGTTTGGGTAAAAGATATCGCCACCAATAAAAACAGTGCCAGTAATTGCTAAATTATTCAATGATCCAATAGGTTCTCGATTGGCAAAAGAAATGATTCGAGTCGAAGTAGAAGTCAGGGTATATCGAAAGCCATTTTGTTTTTGTGGCGTCGAGCCGTTATTTACGGCAGTGGCTAAAAACACCCATTGACCTGTTGGAAGTACCGAATTTCCAGTAATTCCCTACGGGGAAATAGTTTGGGGCTGACTTAAGAAATGGCATTATTACTCCTTCCCATGTTTCCCATGCGCCTGTTGCGTATTCGGTCGATGCAGCACGAAAGGGACTTTTACTGCTTGAGGTGAACACGTAAAGCATAACCCTCCCATTTCATGCATCTAGTCTATTCATCACAGAATTCATATATCGCATTAATAGCAAAACATTACGTAAGATTTTGAGAAAACCGAAAGTAAGTTTCCCAATCGCCTTGCCAGGTAACCCTTTTAATCCAGAAGCTGCTAGCATATTGTTTGCACGTGGTCCACCCACTCGTTTTGGTAGAAAGCAAAATTTGATCATATGTACCAGTATAATGTTTTAGGGTTTCTTGTCATTTGATAACCTCAAACATTGCAGCTACTCATAGCATGGGAAAAAGTCAACATGAGTATTGGAAGCGAAGATTTACCACTAGCACCCAGAAAAAAGCCACAAAGAAGAAATAGCATTCGCAGAGAGCTCATTCAATGTTGAATAATTTATCAAGGAGTTAATTATTGGAAAATCGAGTAATTTAAAACCGCTTCTGATTCTCCTGGCTTAGAATCACTTTAAATGAGAATCTTCGAGATTCTTAAAATTTGAAAGCCAGCTATATAAAATTGCAATTTTACAATTTCGACGAAAAAACAAAATGCGCTACAGGAAGATCGAAGAATCATTTCTTAATATTGATAGTGAATTCTATTACATGTGGCGCGATAGCCATATCAAACGAGTTCCTCTGAATCTGGACTTGAAAATAATCATAGCACCTGTAAACTCCCTATTTTTTGAACTTTTCAATCAAGAGGCAGCAATTCTGATTTTTCCTATTAAGGTGTTCTAACGTTCGATGATTTCCGCTGCTTGAGATAAGAATATTTAAGAAATTGATTCCAGTTTGAATCAATTAATTCTTTCTATACTGGAATAATCTCATGAGAGGATTCCAGGTTAGAATATTAAACATGTATTCATCAGGTTGGATTTGGTCTAGAGATGTGAGATACGTGTTCCTTTAGACTGAGGAAAAAGAGAGAGAGATTGCGATATCAAGGCCAAAATACAGAGAAAAAAGCAAACTTCGAATAAAATATTGTTCCAACGAAACTTATCTTCAGATATAGCAGCATAGGGTTCATCGCAAATGATAAATGTCCATATTTCTGCTGTTCGATCAGAAAATAAATTCCTATGGCAATGTACGCTTGTGCCGATCTTGAAAAGAGAGAAATATAATTTCAATTTCAGAGCATTAATTTCTCATTTTCCAACAAAGCAAGATTGTATTGCTTTGGAGCAGGTCTACCATGCGCAGAGTTTTCTCTTTTTTTGAATGTTGACTTCCAAATGTTTCCAAAGTGTCGGTTTAGTTTAATAAAAACTTAACAAGTTGGAATAATTAAGGAATGCGCAACAGTATAATGAGCTCAACGGACTCCTCATTCAACTGAAAGGCGATTATTGAGCGCATCCACGAAAATGATCCTATTCTTTTCAGTAAATCCAGGCACAAATACCTCTTAAAAATGAGATCAATGAAATTAGAAAGTTGAGCTAGAAGAGTACCACTTATGAGAGATTAAATGCCCTCAAGGCTGCTTCCCTGATAAATCCAAATCGGATTGATTTCTGTGAGCGACGAATATCGATAAAACTAAATCAATGATGAAATATAAAAGTATAGCAACATTATATTTCAGCAAAAGATTTGATTCGTGTAACGATTAAAGTCCGAGAAATTGCTGACTTGCGGAATGGAGGGGACATAGAATAGCTATTAAGGTGAGTTAAATACTTGGAGTTAGGACTAGATGAGGAATTCTAAGTAAGAGCTTATTCTATATTTGGTAGTAAACCTTCATTTCTTGTAACTCTGTTTCTTACCGTCGCAGAACCCTTAGGGAGGGCTTGTTGGCCTTTCCTAAGTACCGACAGTGAATCTAAGAATCTAAGAAAATTATTTTCGCACGTACTTTCGAGAGGTATTAATGAAGAAATTTCTGCCGACATATTTCAGGGTTGTGAACTACTTTCAATGAACAAGTGAATCGTAATTTCGTGAATCTACCCACAAAAGGACTCTTTTGATCTCGAGCATTTATTCAATATTGGTGCAATTGCTATGAAGCCCATAGGTTTGATGTGCCAACCTGCACATCTGCAATTTTGTTGAGTAGCTCAACTTACAGATTGAGAAAACAATCGATTGGTACTCGCAGATCTGTGATCGCGGTGAAGATGACAAACTATCAATTACTATTCATGATACGAATGGAGATCCCATATAAATTCATGAGAACAAAAAAAACAATAATAAAACAATAAAAATCAGCATTTAATTCTTCAAATTTTTCTTAGGCGAATTCGTCAAACAAGGAGAGGAGCCTACCTCTTCTAGTGTATTGGCTAATCTTGCCGATCTCAAGGCCTGGGTCTCTGGGGAAAAGGGCTCCAAATTGACGGCTTCATTTCCAACTTCTGAGCAGAACGAATTCCACCATTCTTTCAAATCATCATACAGTTGCTCTCCTCTCGGGATGTTTTTGAAATCTGCTGGAGACAATTTCCTAAGGGTCGCAAACATTTTCTGCTCTTCGGGTAGATTTCCTCTAGATTTGGGAATGGAGAGGGAGCGGTTTTTCAAGTAAATTTGACTCGTTCTCATGCTTCTGTCTTCAAGAAAATTTTCTGCTTCTTTAGAGGGTGACCGCTCAATAACGGTGCGAGATAGCAGTTCTGAGGGTGGAATCGGATGAACTTGCTTCTTTTTTGCTAAGAGCTCTTTAAGGTATTGCAAAATGGACCATACTAATTGTAGGACCTGAATCAAACTGAGTATTGCTCCTCCTAACGTTGCACCAATCGTTAGAATGAGAAAAACGAATCCAATCTCGTCAGCGGTTGTTGGGTCCAAATCGACAAATCGATCAACGACTCCAAGGATAAACCCTAGCTTCACACAGCCGTATGATGATAACTCGATGAACAATGTCATTCTTCTCATCCATCTTACTTTGAGAGGCTGATAGATGATGAAGTATGCAATAAACGCTGTACTTAAAATCCAACAGAGAATCATTTGAGTTATAGGAGAAAAAGACATTAAAGCGATAACTGCAACAAACCAAAGAGATTTCAGGAGGGAGATTGGAAGAAACAGTATCTGAATTCGTTTGTCTCGCTTAAAATCTTCAAATAGAATTTCATATTTTTGTAATCTCTCTTCTTGGTCTGGATCCTCTGGAGTCCCTTCACTTTGAATTAGATATTTCATGTTAATTATCAATATCCAGAAAATCAGCACTAGCAGAGTGAGGAAAAACAAGAAGAAGATTATTCCTATTGCCAAAGATGCTCTTGAGGATGATGTTGAAGATTCCAGTAAGGCTGAATCGTATCGCATGTTAAGGAGCGACCATAAACACCCGGATTGAAACATTGAGAGGATAAATGCAAGTAAAAAATTCCACAGAGTTAATCCATTAAGCTTGTTCAAAAATCGACTTAGCTTTTGAATGAGGAGAATGAAACCATTGTGTCGCTTGTTCTTTCGATTATTGTCGTTTGGCAAATCCACTCTGTCAGTCACTTTTTTGAGTACTTTCTTCAATAGATAGAGCAACAATGAACTTCCGCTAATAACAGCCACCCAAATTATCAGATTCGACATATCAATGTTATAGTTTTGGCTGAAGAACGGTGAGGTCTCATATTCATCAAAAACTCGAGGCATTGAATAGTTTCTGTCATCCAATGGATCATTCAACCATCCAAAAGAATCGACAGGTATCATTATTGAAGAAGGATCCAACTCTGAATTTGCGAAATACTCAGCAACATTTGGAGGCCATCGAATGGCAATAAATCTCAATAATTGTACTACTTCTCCTATGATTTGTAATCTTACTAAACTCGTTGAGAGTGCTCCTTGTGCAATTGAGTTCACTGCTTGGATTGCAGCTACAGCGCTTCCACCAGCTTCAGTGATGTCAGATGTACTGGAAATAAAACGGGTCTCTACCTTAGAGAACGGATAGATTTCTTTGAGTTGGATTGTTGCTGTTTTATCAATAATTCTAAACTGCTGGTACGAATTGCTGTTAAAGTCAGTCGTATCCAAGTCTATTGTCACCTGTAGCAGAGAGAGTGGTGGAATGTATTGATCTCCCAAGTACTTAAACCTTATTTTTGACTCTGCAAGCGGAGAGAGGACAAATAGAGCCTCATCGATTTGAGTGTTAGCGATCTGGATCTGAATTCTTTGTGCAATAGCCAGAATCATGCTGACTACGCCATAATTAAAATTGATATCGATGGCACGTGCATCGATCGTGAGACTCAGATTAAAAGTGAGCACCAATTTGGGCAAGCAAATAGGAACCTGATATAATCCATCTTCTCCTGAGAAGAAGGTTTGATAGTGATCCATAGGACAGCTTGTGACACAGGTTCCATCGAAAACAAAATATCCTGGAGGACAACTCGTACAGCTATGGTTGTTTGGTTGAGAGCAAGTTACACACGGTGGTTGACACTGTTCACAAACCCTCGTTAGAGGGTTTGCATATCTGTCAGAGGGGCATCCAATGTTACAAGAATTATCAAAGAAGAAGAAGCCTTCTGAGCAGCTTAGACATCCAGAGGAAGTAGTATTTATGCAAGTATCGCATCCCAAATAGCATGGTTTGCATTCATACTGAATGGTAATCGCGTTATATAAGCTGATGGTCTTTGCAGGGCAACTGTTTACGCAAGTACGGTTGTAGTAGAGCAGATTGGAATCACTGCACCTTCCACATCTTCTTGAACTTGTTTCGACATATCCATCAGGACAGCTGCTCACGCAAGTGCGATTGTAGTACAGTAAACTGGCATCACAAGCTACGCACCATCGAGAAGTATTCTCCACATAGCCTTCAGGACAGCTGCTGACGCAGGCATTATTGTAGTATAGCAGGTTGATGGTACTGCACAGTCCACATCTTCCTGGGGTTGTTTCGACGTAACCTTCTGGGCAGCTGCTCACACAGGTGTGACTGTGATATAGCAGGCTAGAATCGGTACACTTTATACACCAACCTGAACCTGAGGGCCCATAGTCTTCAGGACAAAGAGTCACGCAGCCATGATCGTAGTAGAACAGATTAGAATCGGTACATAACCCGCATCTCCCTGGACTTGTTTCGCCATAGCCATCAGGGCAGACACTTACGCAGACATAATTATAATATAGCTGACTGGAATCGGTACACTTCATACACCCTCCTGTACCTGTGGGGCCGTAGTCAATGGGGCAGTTGACTAGGCACAAGCTGTCGTGCCAAACCTCTGTGACCAAGCATTGAACGCAGGCTACTAGAGTATCATCCTTGCCGTATCCGAATGGACAAGTCGTGGCGCACGTGTTCGAGTTCGGGGATGGTTGCGAGTAGTATGATCCCTGAATGCAAGAAGTGCACTCGTTGCTACCAGTTCCCGTGCAAGACGCACATCCTGTGGAACATTGTATGCAGATAGAACCTGCTATAAGGGAATAACCGGTCGCTGTACAGTATATGCAAACGCCTGAAGCATCCTAGTTCGAGGAAAATTACACGATTTAAAGATAAGAAAATGCCTTACATAATTGTACCCGTATTCGCATTCTATTTTTTATTTAAACAAATATTCAGATTAAAAGAAATTCGTATTGATGATTTACTTTGGCAGGATTTGGTACCTTCATGTGGTAGGGTATTAGCTGGACAAGTTGAATAACATGCTGTGTCGTAAAGATAATATCCACTTGCACATAAAAGACAGGGTCTCTGGTTGTCATTGAGGATGGTAGTGTTGAGGCATTTAGGGTCCACTACGAGTAATTAAACATTGTATGAGAAATTTAGAATTACAAACTGTGTTTTGGTAAACTCCGCTAGCTCCAGCAAACCAGAGGAAGTTCAGTATATCAAAGTTTCCGTCTTTTGTTGTCTCTCGAGTCGTGGGTATGGTGCCATCAATGACTTGGCTGCAGAAATCAAGGACCATATCATTCACTCCGAAAAGCAGTGCTGGAGGTGAGGTTGTCCCTGCTGAGTCTGCAAAATAAACTCTGCTGCTCATGCTGTTTGTCCCAACAAATATCTGCAAAGAATAGTGTGCACCAGATTGACTGAGTGGTTGAGCTTGCGTATATTCAATAATAAGCCGATTCCAGGCACCTAGTTTTCAAGAAGTTAGATATTCCTAATAAAAAGACAAAAACAAACCTTTTGTCAGCGTAAGAGAAGGAGTTGCAATCACCATCAGCGATCCGCTAATGGAATCTTTTCGATAGAAAGTGATTTTGCTTGTAGAATCCGAAAGCTCTGCTGTAAACGAAACCGAATTTGTTGAGCCGTCTCGAATGGAAAATAGTGTCTGAGTTGATGGACCACCAGAATATGGATATATATCCATGGCGAAAACTGCTCCATTCGGAGCAACACCTCCGACATTGAAGCTCAGAATGGAATCATCTCGACAACTCAGTATATTCTTCACACTGAGAACAGGATCACTTGTGGTATCAGCTGTAGAAAGTCCTACAAAAATGAAAAATTTTTTGGATAATAAAGTTTGAATGATTTTCATATTCTATACCTTTGTATGCAGTCAAAGTCCCTTGTGATGCTTCTTCGATATAGTTCACAATAACAGTTTGATTATCGTTAACAGTGGGCGCAGAACTAAAGTGCACAATGTAAAGTTTGCCTGTAAAAAATCAGGGTAAGATGAAATGCTCTGTCTGGGTAGTGGAAAATATTACCAGTTTCCATGATTGCAAGATTGATCATTTCATCCACTGAGTTGGGATAATAATTAAGATACAATGTAACACTTTGGAGCCAAAATTCGCTCCCATTATTTTTGTAATTGTTGTCAGCGCCAATAAATATATTGGCGTTATTCGCCAAATTATAAAAATTTGACCCACTTGGTCCTCTTGTGTTAAAAGCGGCGACTCGACTCGAAGTACTGGTCAGGGTATATCGAAAGCCAGTATGTTTTTTTATGTCCGTATTTGTGGATAAGGCTAAAAACACCCACTGACCCAATGGAAGTAGCGCTGCTCCTTTTAAACCCTTCGGGAAATTGTTACTAGTTAACTCAAATAAGGGTAATGTTACTCCTTCCCATGAGTTCCATATACCTATATCGGATCCGGACGATGCAACACGAAAGGGGGCATAGGAATCTGCGGCTGAACCATAAAGCATTATCCTTCCACTATAAGTATCACCCCTATCCATAAAAAAATAGTTTATGTGTCGTATGAATAATAGCAAATTACGCTCCAGAGGCTGCAATCCGAACGAAGGTTTCGAAATTGCTTGACCACTTAATTTTTTTAATCCATAAACTACTAGCGTATTGCTTGCATGTGCTCCACCCGCTGGTCTTTGTAGAGAGCGAAAACTGAACTTTATTGGCAGGATATAGCATTGGAGCTTCTTGTAAGCTGATAATCTCAATCGCAGCTGTGACCCATAGCATAGGAAAAAAGTCAACTTGGATGTTGGATGCGATGACTTACCACTAGCTCCCAAAAAAACGGCATAAACAAGAAATAGCATGGTTAAAGAACGCATTAACTCTGAAAATAATTATCAGGAAATTTTAATTATCGGAAAATCGACTATTTTCCTTAGATAGACTTTTTTTGATTATAATTCACTCAAAACCGCTTAAATCGAGATCTTTTGAGAATCACTCCAAGGGTCTTAAAATTCTGAAGTCAGCTAAAAATAGAATTTTACAATTACGACAGAAAAAATAAATAGTTTCACAGGCAGATCCATGAGGTCTTCTTAATTTCAATATCGAGCGTCATTACAATGCCGCTTTAGCAATATCAATTGAAATCCTCTGAATTTTGAAATGGAAGGAATAATAATGAAGACCCTTGACTATGAAGTCCTTATTCTTTTGAGCTTTTCAATCAAGAGGCAGTAATACTGTTTTTTCGCTGTCGAGGGTGTCTAAGTGACGTACTAATGTTGACTGATTTTCGTAGCTCAATCTAATAACTTTTTAGAAGCTTTAATAAAATCATTCCAGTTCGACTCAATTTAATTATTTCTGTTCTGGTTTAATTTCAGGGTACGGTTCCAAATTGGAATTTTAATCTTGATTCTTCAGATAAAGTTGGTCAGAGGATGTGGGATACGCAAAAGAAAGAGGAGAATGGTATATCAAGCTCTAAATCGCAGAAGAGTAGGGGAGATTTCAAACAAAGTCTCATTTCAATATAAAACTTATCTTCAGATAAAGCTGTTGAAGACTCTTTGCAATGGATTAATGCCCATATCTCCACTGTCAGATCAAAGAAGAAATCTCTGCAGAAATGTAAGCTTGTGTCATTCTTGTAAATAGAGATAAAAAAATTTCAATTCCTCTGCGAGAGCAGTAATTCCCATTTCTTAAAAAAGCAAGATTGACTTGCTTGGAAACAGGTTCACCATTTTGCAGATTTTTCTTTTTTAAAAAACTGGCTCCCAATTGTTTCCAAAATGGCGGCTTAGTTTAATAAAAAACTAATAGGTTGGAATAATTAAAGAACTTTTGCTCTCGATTAATTCGTGCTTATCCAGACACTAATCCTATTAACAACGAGCACGTCAATGAAATTACCACTTTTTAGAGAGTATTCAATTTCAGATTGCAAACCTCTTTGCAATGAGCCTTGAGAAGCTTGTTAGAGTACTACTTGAGATAGTTAGTAATGGAAGACCGTTTCCCATCACTGACTGTTACGCAGCCCAAAGCAACCGTCTCTAGGTCCTCTCTTCTCTGGAAGATACAAGATTGAGAAAAACATGACGAAGGTTAGTTACTAAAGAAAATTTAATGAGTGAAATGAGTCTTTCGATTCAGACTCAGAGTAATTTTACAAATTTAACAGAGGAGGAAAGACTCAAGAAATCTATAGTGTCTAAAATATTCAACAAGTCTCTCCAGATAGAGTGCGCTTGAGGATATTTTGTCAATATATTTCATTTCGCAAAAACATTGTAACATCTCTACAACTTGGCAACAGTTAGAATTCCAGCTTGTTACATAACAGGATTGATTTTTACAGCATTTTTGGTTTAAATCTTGAGAGAAGGATGCTGTATTCATTTCAGAGCCGAAAGACACTCCAAAATAAATTTCATTCCATCATCGTGGAATGAGGCTTCAGGAATTCCATGCAGTCATTGTTAATTTCAGAATTTCCGTAAATGAATGATGCAAATCTTTGCTACGACAATATTAACGGTTTCTTTGGCAAGATCTTTGACCAATTCGCGAAAAAACTCGAACATAAGCTCAAAGTTGTCCTAGTGACGTAAGCAAATGTTTCTCAGTAAATGGATCTCGTGACGTAACCCCGCTTTTTAATTTAGATCTTGAGGCAAGATTTTTTAACCAATCCAATGTTATAATGATTTTGATTAAACGAATTCAAAAAATGAGATGACTCCTGAAATAGAAATTTGAATCGATAACTTCCAGTTGTTAGAGTTTAGATCCGAAACAGGATGAGTTGTGGTAGATCCAAGAAAGTAGAAGGAAAACGAATTCGCCCTAAAACTTTGCTTGAAGAATATTTAACCAGGACCTGCGCGATCTCGTTAAAACTATTCACAGTTTGTCGAAGGATCCTTGTTTGATTCATTGGAAGAATAAAAGCGGCGTTGATCCAAGTTGTTTAGCACATTTCTCACATTTCGAAGCTGTTTTGCATAGGTAAGAAACAATTTAGCTCTTTTGTTGTTTTTTGAAAACAATACTGCCTCATTTCTTTTGAACAAAAAAATATTTAGAGTCTATTTCATTAGAATTTAATTTCCAGAGAGAACCAATAATGCAAGTGCCAGTTCAAGGAACTCACCAAGATTCATCTTTGTTCAGCTTTTTTTCTAAGCAGTTGCTACTTGGACAGAAATCAAATAAACCACCTCCATAAAAGAGATTATGGATCTTTATATAACATAAGCGACTCTTATTCCACCTGACTCAAATAACTATATAAATCCAATTTTGTTGAATGTTAGCATCTGAGAGAGTTGCTTATTGTTTGGGTGAGAAGCTCAGACTTGTTTAGTTAATGTTCACTAGCTTCCAACATTATTTTCCGGATCCGATTTGTGTGCGATGGGGTCCAAACGGAGACATCCTTGCGAATACTTCTCAGGATAGGACAGATTGAGTTTATTGGATCTTAAGACTGGACACGTGCTTTATAAAGGAACTACGACAGGCAATAGTATTTACTATTCTTTAATCAAAATTACTATTGTTTAATAATTAAGGTTGCCTGTTTCGTTTGAGCAAAGCGATTTCGAAAGTGTTCTCAAGGGGAGAACACCAGATAAGAAATTCTTAGCACATTGTTCTTAAAAAAGAAAAACACATTGGATGCACATACTCCGAAATATTCATAACCTGTGAGCCTACTTACAGACAATATTAATTATTACGACTAATTTAATTGAATATCTCCATGCATTTCGTCAACTTCGACATTTTTGTAAAAAACAAGCTGGACATGGAGCTATCGAGTATTAGACAGAACCAAATTTTAAAAGTTATATATCTTTTTCGTTTCGAACTGCATTTTCCCAGTTCGATCGGCTAGGAACTTCCCCTTACAATCTTCGCTGGTAGTTATGGTTAATGAAGTGTCCGGACTCTATTTCGCACACCAGAGAGCATCTAAAACTTTCAGTAAAACTCGAAATATTATCAAAATAAATTGATTCTGGAATGAATCTCTTGGATTGATGCACAATTCCTGTTGCTCTGAAATCGAATACCTCTATCAAACCTTCATCGCTGAAAAAAAACTAGAGATTCCATTATTTCTCCAATCAAATCCATATGATACCCTCCTCTGCTGTTTTTATCGCTTTAGGAAAAGGAAGGAACACTAATTGCTCTTTTTAGATATCAACCACATTGAGGCTGGAGCCAAGCGAGACAGCAATTAAAGGTCGAGGATGAATAGAATTTGTCTGACATCTTGTCCAACCAACTTTTAAAGACTATTCGAACCCTCAGTCAATTTTCAGGTCAAATAGCATACTAAGGTGGTCGTGCCGATCTTTCTCACTGAAAATGTCCCATCTAGACTCACAGCTATAATGAGTTCTCTATCGTACGTAATATCCACACTTTCAAATTATTTATTGCCCGCGAAACTTTTCGAAATAATGGTACTTCTATGATTTGGATCCCACTTTGTCATCTGGATAATCTTCAAATTGTAAATATCAAAAAGGATAGCAGTACGTCTCTTTCTCTGTTGATATTAAGTTGCTAATTGGCAAGTTTTTGAACTAAATTGCTTTACTTCCGTGAAAGATTTCCGAGAGAGAGATACACAGATATTGGTTCTTTTACGTATTAAACACTTCAAATTGGGCTTTGTCTGGCTCATGTTATGCAATGAAATGAGACAGCCTTTTTCAGAGACAAATTCGACGTTATTTATGAATCTTCAATTATAAATTTCTGTTACGTTCAGGTTTCTTTATGTTTTGGCATTACTCACACGAATTTGAGGCCCCATAAATGATTTTCCGATGAGTTGGGTGTCATATTATACATGTGAATAAAATTTATTCCAGTGCCGCAAAGATCGATTACCTTGAGCTGAATAGATATAAATATGAATGAACGTTTTTAGATGAAAAAAAGTTAGAACCTAACGCTTAGCTTTCCTTCCATCCATGGTTTTGTCTTCAAGATAGTGTAGCTGATCTTTTTCCATTGTTAATGAATGCCGAGTTCGTAGGGTTGAGTGTGTTGAGAAAGTGACTGTGATTGGATAAAGAAATTTTATGTTCAATAAAATTATTCAGAATGTTAGAGATTGCTGGTTTCCGCTTGATGAGTGCTCGCTGCTTTTCACAAATTAACCTCAGATCTTTGAAGAGTTAGGTGGCTAAGTCTATTTCGGTCGGCTTATCTAGGATGAGAAAATTTGTTAATTCTTTCCATTTTATAATGGGAAAACTTAGAATTTCAACTAATCATTCAGTCTAGAGAGTTTATTTCACCCCTCTAGCAGCATTTCCTCTTTCTTTAGCTATATGGAAAGTACGAAACAGCATTTGGAGAGCTCTGGCTTTCATAGAAGGACTAAGTTTCATATCAAAATGCATTTTGTCTTACAAGATATTCATTTATGTATATATCCAAAGTGATTTGCACAATAGATTAAATGATATAAATATATTTTCACTTTCAATTCCTTCCTTTAACTTTGTAAAAAGCAGAGTGACCACGGATCTATTTATCTCTTAGACACAACAACAAAACACTAAACTTACGGTTGGAGCTCTGGAAAATCGTCTTTCCAGATCTAAATTCAAATATTTTCGACACTTTGTCTGTAGAAGCCGTTGCAATCAATTCACCGTCTGGACTCCACCGAGCACACCAGAGAATTGCTAAATAAAGTTAAAGTCAGGCAAGTTCAAAAGCTGTACAGGAATGGATGTCGTTGAATTTCTGAGCACACTTCTCTGTCCTGATATCGAATACCTCCATTCTCCCACTCTCACCTGAAAGAAGTAGCAGATTTCCATCACATCTCCAATCAATCGAATAGACTTTTCTCTCCGTGTTTTTTGCATCAGGAAATACTAGCACTCCCTTTTCGATGTCTACTACGTTGAACGTTTTGGAATTGTATGAAACTGCCACCGATGGTTGTTCCTGAAGAGGATTCGCTTTACATCTATTCCATGAATCTTTCTGGACGTCATTATAAATGGCTGAGGAGGTTTACCATAGCTCCGAAGGTACAGATGATATAAAGGAACACCAGAGTCAACTTTTCTCATCGAAAATACTCCAGATTCGTCCATCGCTGCTATAAGCTCTCCATTAGGAGTAAAATCCACGCTTTCAATTCTGTCTAATATCGATTGGGAGATGAGAGAGAGTAAAAACAAATTCACTTCGATGCTTTGGATCCCACTTAGCTTTCTGGACTATTCTTAAATTTTTCATATCGAAAAGATGGTAGCAAGTTTTCCCTTGAACCGACATTAACGCTGCTAAGTCTCTCTTTGAGTTCACGGAAATCCCTTGCCGTCCCACTTCTATTCGATATTGAAGGCATTAGATTCCAGAATTAAAGTGTTGAGTTACTTTTTTGCATCGTTCCTGAAGAATAAACAAGTTTATTTGATCTCGACATATCGAATACTTCAAATTTGGCTTTAGATCCATTGTCGTTATGGATTGAGATTAAATAGTTCTGATTCGGAGCAGACTCCACATATGGATATGAGTCTAGATGTAGCAGATGTAAGAAATTATATTGTTATGTTTAATGAATTTCATCATTACTTGCATCAAATTGGGGTCCTTGAAAGGATGGTTCAGATGATTTTGTCGTAACGTTATAAATGTGGATTTGGTTTGTTCCAGGACTGCACCAAATGGCTTTCAGGTCACCTTGTGCTGGATATTTCATGAGTATGTTATCATAGTAGATCTAATGGGCTACAAGAGGCCTTTTCTGGGAGTTCTGTCTTCTCCTCGGAATATTCTTGCTGTGTAGTTTCCATATGCTGTGATGAAAGTTTATTTGTAGTGTCAATAATCGAAATTGTATTTTGCAGGCAATATCCTTTTAAATAAATTTAATATCGTTCTGCTTTCCCACAAAATACCAAAAATTTCATACGTGGACCCCAAATTGAGATAGTATCTCATTCTCAGTTGCTTTGATCATACTCATTAGTAATCTTAATTTCATTATTTTGTTTGAAGACATGATAAATATTGTATTTTATGCTAAATCAGCAAGACAAGTTCTTTTGTGAAATTATTTTTTCTGAAGTTGTATGTAAAGAGAAATTATCCCTTTTATAAAGACTTCTAAAGTTTCCAATTAAAACAAAATACTCAATAATACGAAAAGAAATACAAATTCCTTACTATTGATGAAAAGTATAAAATAAAACTGTCTTGTAGTCCGTCAGACCAAAATTTCTTCCTATTGTTCTGCTTCTAATAGCAAAGAGCGTTTTTCACAGTAATTTCTACCCTTTCTATAGATTATTCACAACTTTCTTCAGTTCTTCAAGCTCTTGAGTTCTGTTTATTAATTTCTAATGCCAAGATCAATCAGCGAGTAATAACAGTAAAAGACTTACGAGATAATCAGTGGATATCAACTTCTGCATCTCCAGAAGAACGACGTTATATGTTTCTAGGATGAGGTCTTTATCATCATGTCCCTTTATCGAAGGATGGAGGTATAGGTCCTTGAACATGCACTTGCCTCGTGAGACCATCTCGACGAAAATTTTCGCGTAATTGCTTTCGATTCCAGGGAAATCGCTCACATCGCACCACAGATCAAACAAGCACTCTCCATAGGACGTATTGAAGTCCCATTTGTCGATAAGCCCGAGTTCTATTAACTTCGGGAACAGCTCTAATCGCGCCTTCACCTGCTCGATTGTACCGTCATTGAACGACTTTAGATAGCCTTTAACGAATTCCGCGCCCTCAGTCTTCTCAAAGAGCTCCTTAGCAGCCCTAGCAACGACCTCATCATTTTGGTTTTCGATCATTTTGTAGATATCTTTGAACTCGCTGCAGATTTCGTCGAGAGTGAGTCGAATAATCGCTCGATTTTCTTCGCCTTGTGAGAAAGATAGGGAAATATTGGATTGTTGAGAAGTAGTTTTAGTGATTTCCAAGTTGGATGTTAAATTAAGAGAAATCTGAGAAAGGCTCTGTTGAGAATGCAAACGAGATCGTCCATGATGATTGAGAGAGTCGTGTTCGTTGAGGTTGGAAGGTTTCTTTGGGTATTTTTCTCTGAAAGAGAATGAATAAAAAAAAACCAAGGGAATTTTACTTTTTAATATCCAGTTCAACCTCTCGGAGAGTCTTGGGTCCTTGATCAACGAACTCTGGAGCAATCCAGTTGTTTTCATAGCGATGGACGAGATTTTGAATCAAAGAGCTCATACGGGTTGATAAATTAGTCTTTTCTTGAATCAAGTTGAGCCTGAGGTTCAAAGGGTAATGATTAGGGGATCACCATGAAAAGAATGTTTGAGTTACGAGGCGACTACATCGACGATTTTGAAGCCTTCTTGAGGAAGGCGGACCTTGTTTTCTTTCGTGGAAATAGCCAATTCGCATTGAACGTACAGTATATTCTCTGGTTTAATTTCAGTCTCATTCTTGAGGTCAGCGGAATGTCTGGCTTCCGACTTTTTCTCGCGTTCTTCGATAGAGCGACCAACTCGTTCAAGCAATACAATGAGTGCCTCGAGATGGTCTTCTGAAGCTTTGTTAGTGTCGCGATTTGTGGCTTTATCGTGCTTGTAGCTGCTGAGGAAACGGTAGAGCAAGCTTGAGATGCAAATTTCGATGATTTTCCGAGATAAAAATCCACCCAAATATAACTCACTGATGAAAATCACATCTGATTTTGTTGAAAAGATTAATACAGAGATGTTAGCCAATATCATTACTTCCAATTATCAGTTTTTTCTTTTTAACCTCGAACGCTTCTTTTTCTTCAGCTGTTAACTCGCTGTAAGGTTTCGAGATTTTCGGAGAAATTTGGGACTCATATTCAAATGAGTTTTGTAGCTTTCTAAACAGCTGGATTTTGAATTCCTATATTGAACGCAATTAATATCAAAAGCAGATGAATGAACCATCATACATTCATCTTTTTATCAGTCTTTATTTCTCCTTCTGCCACAGGCAATCGGTCGTCTCTGCCAAGATAATCGCATAATCTGGCATAAACTTTTGCGTATTTAACCTCTGTCCAAGCTTTTTCAATCAACTGATCTACAACGCGTTTTGTTGCTTGAATACTATGGGAATTTGTTAATTTGCCATGAAATCAAGCGTCTCGTACTTTTTCACAGCAATGCTTCTGATGTCTAATTTGACCTTTTCATAATTCTCAGGTGTAAGGACATTCAAGGCAAAACGTATTTTCTTGTCCAGTTCATCATTTTCTGATTTGCTTATCGTCTGCGAAGCGAACTTTCCTAAACTGTTTTCGATTTTAGCCCTAACACGCAACTATTTTAAAATTAGCGAACGTGTGCTTTTCATGTACTTACTTCTTCTTGACTCAATTCTTTGCAGTCAATTGACTCTCGCTCTCCCTTGCCCTTTTTCTTCATACTGTTCTGGCCTTTTTTAGGACTTTTACTTTTCTCCTCACACGAAGCTTGATGAGCGATCGTATGGTGCTTTGTCGCTTTGCGGTCTGACTTGTTGCCACTTCTCTGGTCTTTGCTAGGTTGGTTCTTTTGGACATACTGACGATTTTGATAATTTCCTGTGTTGTGACCATTGGGCTTTCTAGCCACGACTTCCTCATACTTTCTATTCATAAATGGAGCGAACTCAGGAAGAGGAGGACAGCCGCGCTGTTCCTGGAAATATTTTAATAGTTATTCATCAGAAAAAACTATACTCTAATGAAGTCAAGAATGAATTGCTTCTCATAGACAGTGTCTCGTTGAGGTTTCTGTGGCTCTCGATGCTCTTCTGTCTGAGGGGCTGCATTTTCAGCAACTGCTTCTGTTTTCGGTAAGGAGATTTCTTTGATGATTGGAATTTCTTCAATGCTAACCGTTTCCCGCTTACATTCTTCAATTTCACCTTTGTTTTGCCCTTGGACGTTCACGGTGTCTTGAATGGACTCTTTCTCGTCCTGTTCCTCAGGCTCTTCCTGTACTGCGACCTGAAATTCTCTCTTTTCTGATACGGCTAAAGCATCTTCGACTAAAAATCCAAAAAATTATTCTCATGAAAGAAGCTGCGAGTTCATACTCGAGGGAGAATGAGGCTTTATCATAGCTACTATTTCCTGCGAAGCAGAGAGACTTTTCTGTACATCGGGTTCGTTTTCTGGTTTAATGACTATTTTCTCAGAATATACTTTTGTCTTGGGTTCGTAAATATGATGAGAGTGCTTCTTGGAGGTCCCGTGCTGGGATTTAGGGGTCGAAGACTCGTCTTTTTTTACAAAGTAAACTCTTTTCATGCAGTCTGAGAGATATGAGTAATCTATATCTTTCAGTTATGCTTAGGAAACGTACTTAGAATTAATGAGTGGAATTATTAATCGCGTGTTTTAAATTTGCCTCGGGAATCGTATCAGGTTAAAATAGCCTTCTTAATTTTGGATTTGCGATTTTAAGTCGTCTGAGCCGAAATTTCCAGAATTTAAATATAAATGTCGCTGCTACTAACCTAATCGTGTAATTTGTTGATTGGCGTGATTCTCAGTCACTAAATTCAGTAATCAAGCAGTGCGATTCTGAACGGGAACGGTTTCTGGTAAAAGAGGAAGGGTTCTCATTGAAATCTACTAGAAAGCTGCACTGAATCGTAGTGCTTTGTAAAAATATCAGAAACCAATTAATATCTGGATACTTTGCTTATAAGGAAAAAAATGTTGATGGATACTTATCAAAGGTATGGCAATTAACTCTGAGTACCTCTATCACGTACAGATATGACGATGCAATTCTGGATGATCAGAAAATGAAAAATTTGTATCCTAATAATTGCCTGCTGCCGCTACATCCTTTCCGCCATGAGATTAAAAGAATATTATTTGATATATCGGTTTTCTTATACATACATCATATATGCGATTTTTCAAACATGTAATTGCATACACTATTTAATAATGGTAATTATTTGATATTTGAAACTAAATTTTCTTAAAATTCCGCTATCTTATCCTCTAAAAAATTAATACATTTTCAGCCTCTAAGATGAGACATTGATCTCAGCAACGTTGGATGTGGTTTCGCTTTTCTTAGCAACTTCACATTCTCGCCAATCGAAACGTTTTCGTCCAATTCCGCGCTATAATTTCCCGAGAGACTTAACCTCGGTTCAGCAATCTTTGTGTCTTCTTGATTTCCAAAAGCAATCAAATCGTTCAAAACACCCGTGACGCTTCTAGACAAGATCGTCGTAGAAGGTTTACTTATGGTGGATTTCGAGCGAACGAACGCTAGAGAAATATCCCTGCCTGTTGTTTGCGTGCTGATACTCTCTTCAAGAAGCGAGAGATCCCTGCTCGCCTCTTGTCCTCGCTGTAAATAAAAAGTGTATTCTCTTTCACTTTCTCTTGATTCATCAATCTTTGAGTATCTATCATCCAATATTGACGATTTGGCAACTGGCTTTTTCTCTGGTGGCAGCCTTCTATTAGCCTGATAGTAATCATATTTCTTCTTGATAGGAAGTATCTCGTTTGTTTTTGCCAGCTCGACTAAGAATTGCGTCAGCTTCTCGAGTTCATGATCTTCTTCATCTCCATAAAAGGGTTTAATGAGCAGCGAATTATCAGGCTGTCGGTCACAATGCTCGGGAGAATCCTATGAAAACCATGAGTTGAGAGCTCAGCGACAGAGTTATATACGTCTATTAAAATCATAGTAGATAGTGAATAAGGCAGAGCGCTTAGATCCTTCACAAGCCCAGTCTCTTCAGACTTACAGTGCTCTCGATGCCATATGTTGCTGAAATATTTTCGAATTCCGACGCCAGATAAAACAGCCTCAGCATACTAAAATTAATGGCGATTAATGGTCTGAAGCACTGTATATCTATACGTTTTGATGGCTTGTTGTGAAAATATGAAGATAATAGTGTCGTTTCATTGTGTCAAGGAACTCGTCCAGGCCAGGCCGTTCGACAACATTTGGAAAATGCCTTGTGTGTCCATCGATTTTAAACTAAGCGATTTATTAACGATTTTCCTTAAAACCGAAAAGAAGGAAATTTTACGTAGATTGGAGTTGTAATGAGAGTTGTGTCATCGTCAGGTTGAGAGCAGATAAGCGTGTCATCGAGGTCCAGAATGAGGTGTTTTTTCTTGATAGAGTTCCTATTGCAATGATAAGGTGATGGTTTCTCAAATTTTCTGACCTGAAGTGCTTGGGAGCTCTGTCAATATATGAAGGTCTTTTTGATCGATCAAGGCGAGACATGTGAGAGAGCAAGTAGTCTTTTAATTTTTTTCTCTCAACTGAAACGAATTATTATGTATATTTTTTTGGATTGCGATATTTCAGTTAATATTTTGTATATTCAAACGTTCGAGCGTTTAAATTTTATCAGATTCAACAACTAAGAGGAATTTCCTCAAGATAAGTAGTATAGTTGCTCAGTGAGCTGAGATTAGCAGACAAGACTAGAAGAATGAAGTCTGCAGTAACGAAAGAAGGTTTCGAAAGGAAATCTGACTCCAGCTTGAAGCTGAAATTATCTTTTCTCAAATTCATTATAGCATGATAATTGAGAGATATGAGTTGTGGAATAAGCTTTTGATATGGATGCGGCAGTGCCGCTTAGAAAAAAATAAATATCAAGCCTCATTCTTTTAAATTATTGTGATATCAATATATCTACTGGAAATTTAGCTCTGAGATAAATGAAAACAATTATGTTAAATGATATGATGAATGAAGGTCTTCTTTCGCCATAGAGTTCGCCTAAACAGCAAACATGATGAATTGACTCATTTCTTTGTAAAAACCCCAGAAAGTTATCTGAATTACTGAATTTTATTTTTATTTCTGTCCGTTTTGCTGAAGCAATTAATGAAATAGACATTTTCTTGAAGCCCACTATCAATTTGTAAAATAGATTCGCTGATTGTTAGCTCAACAAAAGAATGAACTGACTCCAAGTATATTTCGATCAGTGCGTAAATTCATTTGTAGGGTGTTTCCTCAAATCCCTCAAAAATGTGGATGGAAACAGCCATCCATTCAAAATTTTTCCAGCAAGTCAAATTGCTATCAAACTCAGCTAGTATTCTTCAAATAACTCCTGCTCAATATCGATTTGTTACAAGAAAACGTCGCTTAAATAAAATAAATTCGCAATAAGACGAAGCATACAAATTTCGCTTAACTCATTATTAATAAATTACTTACTGTCGAACTACATACTATCAAAGCAAAATGGGAACTGCTTGTGGGAAAAACCGGAAAAAAGCTTACATCAAGCGACGAGATATGAGAAAAACAACCGTATCTATTTCTAACATCCTCACAGTCTACGATTTCGACAAGAAAGTGCTCGGTAACTCCAAACTCCATTCATTTTGCTCACTTTTTCAAACTAGGTCATGGACATTTCGGCACTGTGCGCTTAGCAACGCCAAAAGGCACCAAAGGGCCCACCTTCGCAGTAAAAACAATCGAGAAAAGCAGAATGAAAGACGACCTTAAACTCCTCTACAGAGAAATCGAGCTATTGCGAGATCTCGACCACCCTAACGTCGTCAAATTTTACGAAGTCTATCAGGACCAACTCTACTTCCATTTGGTCATGGAATACTGCAGCGGCGGCGAACTTATGCAGAAGTTTATCAAAAAGAAGCATTTCGGAGAGGCCGAAGCCTCTGAGATAATGTCAAAGGCTTTCTCAGCCGTCAAATACCTTCACGAGAAAGGAATTGTCCATAGGGACATCAAACCAGAGAACTTCCTCTACGCTAGCAAGGAGGCTGACGCCGAAATCAAATTAATCGATTTCGGACTCTCCCGTTACGCTGAGCCAAATCAAACGCTATCTAGTCAGGTCGGAACGCCTTATTATATCGCTCCAGAGATAGTTCACGGCAAATATGACTGTCGCTGTGACAACTGGAGCTTGGGCGTTATGATGTATATATTATTGTGCGGTCATCCTCCATTCAATGCCGAAAATACAGTTAATCTAGCGAAAAAAATCATTTGCGAGGAACCGGATTTCCATAGTGGCATCTGGGAAAATATATCTGATTCAGCAAAGGATTTGGTGGCGAAGCTGCTTATCAAGGACCCACGGAAACGAATGACTGCGAAGAAGGCGCTGGAGCACCCTTGGATAAAAAGATCAAAGAAAGTTCAGCAAATCCAACACGAGAAAGCAGAGCACGTGATTGAGAGCTTCAAGCATTTCACGATAAAGAAAAGGCTGCAAAAAGAAGTACTAAACGTATTGACCACGAAAATAAGCGATGCGGAACTAAAAGAAATGCGGGAGACTTTCAAATATTTTGATAAGGAAAACACCGGGGAGATAACTATCGCAGACTTGAAGAAAGTCATCAAAGAGCAGAAGCTCAGCGTCAGGCCTGAGGAGTTGGAGGAAATAATGAAACATGTGCATGTTGAAGATGATTCGCAGACGATAAGCTTCTCTGAGTTTTTGTTCTTGGCGATGGATACGAAGGTGTATCTAACGAGGGAAATGCTGCTGTGGGTGTTCGGACACTTTGATATTGACGGGACAGGGTTCATCACAGCGAAGAACTTAAAAGAGGCAATGACGAGAGCGGCGAAGCATATGTCTGAGCAGGAGATTACGCAAATGATCAATGAAACTCAATGCGCAAAAGACGGAAAGATCAGCTTTGAAGATTTCTGTGAGCTGATGAAGGTCAGCGACTACCAGCAAGATGCTAGTGAGCACCATGCGAGAGTGAAATATAATTCGCTGGATAGTCCGATCACGAAGTTTAGGCCTAATCCATTGTTTTTTGCAAAAGAAGCGTAATTTTCCCATCAGATTCCTGCACACTATAAGAGAATAGATAACTATGCTCTGCCTTCGTGTACATATTCATGGAGAGTCTGATTTGATTTGAATGAAATTATAATTGGAGACTGATTTTTATTAGAAGAGTTCTCTTCATTTAACTCGGGAAAGTCTCGTGATAGATGTGTCCCACAGAAAAATTATCGAGTTTATTAATGTTAAAATATTCTAAGCTCATTATGAGGATAGCGTAGACGCTTATGCACGATATCTAATTATACAAATACGAAAGTGCTGGTGTCAAACCAAAACTACATGAAAATTTGTTATTTGACCTCAAAAGACGATTTATTTCTTTATTTAGGATCTTCAACCATTACATTAGCCGCTTCTCCCTTCTCAATCCACCTCACTCTCTTTCCATTGACCCATTGTCCTTGTCGTTCCACCCCTGCGGCGTTAATAAGACTGCCAATGCCATGCTGCTTACCGTTCTCCCAGTAGCCCTTATAAACCGCGCCGTCAGGCCAATAAAAAATCCCATATCCATGCTTCTTGTCTTGGAGGTAGTCACCAACGTATTTCCTCCCATCTGGCCACCAAAACGTCCCCTTCCCGTCCATTCGGCTCGATTTCCAATCGCCTTCATATCGACATTTATCAGGCCAGACGTAAAGACCGTGCCCATGAAGTTCATTCTGTTGAAATTCACCCTCATACGACGATCCATCGCCCCAATAGAATTTTCCTTTCCCATGCTTCGCTCCCATGTAATAGTTTCCCTCGTATTGAGAGCCATCTAGCCAGCTCTCTTTCCCATACCCGTTCTGATAGTCCTCAAACCATTCTCCTTCATACAGCGAGCCATCTGTCCTCGCGAAGATTCCGAACCCATGCGCTTTATCCTTGTGCCAATCCCCTTCATAAACATTTCCATTCGCGTGGATCAGCCTCCCTTTCCCTTTAGCACAGTCATTTCGCCAATATCCTTGGTAAAGCGCCCCATCCGGCCATATCTGCTCACCTCTTCCATGGCGTTTTCCATTTTTCCATTGTCCAGTATAAACAGCGCCTTCTGCGACCTCATATGGTTCAAGGACAGGGAGATGCTTGTCTTCGGGGTTATCATGCACGTATTCGAAAGGTTTCAAGCTATCAAGGATTTTTTGGGTGGTAGGAGTCATATAATCTGGTATTTGTTTCAGCTTCACCCCGTTTTCTGGTGCTGGACCGTGGACGCTTGTATTGGAGTTGGAAGTATAGGTATTTCCTTTAGGATTGAAGGTGTCAACTGGCATAGAAGACTTATATCCTTTGAAATCGCGAGACAAATCGTCATATTTGCCTCCATGATCTTTGCCATTGCGATAGGGAGAGTAGTTTATTGAGATTTCTGATCCGCGTCCTTCCTCAACAGTTCCGGAATTGCAGCAGCTTGTCGTTTTGAGCTGGTTCATGAAGGAACCGAACATACAATTTATATTTGTTTTGGTTACGCTTTTCTTTGTTAAATACACAAAAACGGTAATAATAAGCAAAATTAGTGTTCAATCATCGATAAACATGTTTTGGTCCAATAGTCTTCCTTATTTTGAAAGGATTAACGTTGTGAAGTCCAGGTTCTTGCTAAATACTGTTCATAATAGCTGGATCGAAATGAACTTGGGCTGTTTGTGTAGAAACTGTCATCTGAGTTAGCGACCAAGATATTAATAATTCTTCTGCCTTGAATTACATTAAATTAAGTGAGAGTGTCATATTTAATGCCAATGATAAAGCATCCATCTGAGAGAGATGAGCCCTGAATATTTGTTTAGTCATATTTTCGATGAAACATATTCATTCACTTAGCTCATATAGTCAGGATATTCCATACAAAATCAGTAATCTGTCGATAGTGGGTTGGTTTTCTCTGTGCGTTCGTTCAGTACATACAACACTTAGAAATTGTCAGCTTGCTAATGACTATCAATCTGAGAAAATTCCCGTTGGAGTGTAGTCTTTTTTGTGCCGCACTCCATGAAGAAATCTAAATCATTAAAAGGTTGCAAGTTGAAAAAACAGTCTGGATTTGTTTCAAAATATTCACAAATACCAGAATTCTGAGATTTCTTTATGTTTGACGAGTTATTAATGTCACTTGCTCGGGAATCTGATAAACCCTTCATAAAGATAAAAAATTATGTATAGTTTCAAATAATCAAATTCCGGTTTCTATTGCAATTTATCGTTTACACAGCGCGATAAACCAAAAAAAAAAATAAAAATAAGAGGCGTACTCATATTTGATCACTTTTCCTATTTAGTTTCCCAATAACATGTCTACAACATTTAGCTCGGCAGAAGATGAAATTTTGAGTGTATAGTTAAATATTTCAGCAAAATTAACTTCAAATTGATTAATCCAGGACTTCCCTTGCATTGTATAGCTGAACCACAGACAAAGAGCTAGAAAATAGGACTAAGGCGTTGGACTAAGGGCGCGAAGCTCAATATTTTGATTTCGTGAAACAATTACCAAGTATTTACAATTTGAATCTTCCTTGTTTCAATGGGGAAGATTCAAGACTGACCTTGGCTAACTGATGTGAAATACATTTCAATAGAAGTAAACACGTAGTTTCATATTACCAAAACCAAGTTATGATTAATTTGTGAGTTCTATATTTTTTTGAAAATACCACGTGGATTTTCGATATTTTTGATTCTATCGCTCAAGAAATTTGATTCGGTATATACCTCTGTAATTTTACTCTCCATGTATCCTTACTTCCCAAAGCGAGTCACAGTCATAAAATCGACCTAATTTTCGCAATTACAGTCAACATTTCCAATCAGTAGAACCAACAGCAATTTAAATGCCCAAAAACCCTGAGCTAGATTTACTGGAAAAACAAGGCACAGCAGCCTTGAAACAACAGAATATGAAATATTTCACCTCACAAGAGCATTCGCGGCAGAATTTGTAGCTTTTCCCTCATTTAATGAATGCTACTGATTCTGTTGCACATGATTCGAAATTTTTCTTGACACGCTGGGATTAATCTTACGATTTAACCGGGCGTTTTTTTTAATCAGCACAATTACTTTTATTTTCTACTACTAATGGAAAACTCTCAAGACATTCGCACTCTCACTATCCTTCACTTCAACGACAGCTACAATATCGAACCGAGCCCAGCTGAGCCAGTCGGTGGAGCCGCAAGATTTGCTACCGCATTAAAATCTTTCGAAAAAGAAAACCCAATTATTCTCTTTTCAGGCGATCTTTTCAGCCCTTCCAATTGTAACATTGCCTCCACTTACTCCTCTCTAAATCTGCTTCCCCTTCGCAGTAGGAAACGTTTATCGAGGAAAACAGATGCTCGAGCCTATCAATGCTCTTAACATCAAGGTCTCATGCATTGGAAATCACGATTTCGTGAGTTTGTGCATTCTGGGCTCCAACTAATTTTTTTTTTAGGACTATGACATTGACGAAACCGAATACTTACTGAGCAAAACCAACTTTCCATGGTTATTAACAAATATGACCTATCCTAATGGAAGCAGGATCGCTGGAACATTGAGCCATTACATCTTCGAACATAACGGAATCAGAGTACACTATCTCTTTCTCAGGCGCAGGGCTAATGTTAATCTGTTCAATAGATCGGAACTATAGGTTTGGGTGAGTATGAATGGATCGAAACGCTAAATTGCCTCACGCCGGCTGACGTTGCCTATGAAGATTATATCGTTTCTGCCAATAAATGGGCAAAGAAGTTAAGAGAAGAGGATAAATGCGAGTTAGTCATTGCGCTGACTCACATGAGAGACGTAATATTGAAAAATAATACCCATCACTAAAATAATTAAATGCTACTCATAGCCGAGAGACTTCCATCTCGCTGAAAATGTCGAAGGCGTCGATTTAATTCTTGGCGGACATGATCACATGAGATTAATAGAGAAACGCAGAGATGTTTACGTTGTTAAATGCGCTGGTGATTTCCGTGAGTTTAACACCATAACACTGAAACTGCTCTCACCGAGCGTCATTGAAGAAATTCAAAAAGACCCCAAAAAATACCCAGACATTGCTGCTGACCAAATCCTACAAAATAAATTCACCGTAGATGTTAAAACCACCGTGGTTGACTCGAAATGGGAACCTGACGCAGAGGTCCAAAAATTCGTGGAAAGAGATTTAAAATCCTTTGAAGAATCTATGGGTAAGATTATTGGGTTCACGGATTGTCCACTGGATTGCCGTTTCAGTAAGATCCGCAGCCAAGGGACAAACGCCGCTGAGTTTATTGCTGACATCGCGAGAATAGCCGTCGAAGCCGATGTCTGTATCCTCAATTCCGGGACTCTTCGTATCGATACTATCATACCTGAGGGCCCGATACGACTTAAAGAGATATTCGGAATGCTGCCTTTTATAGATCCAGTCATCAAGATGGAGGTAACAGGAAAAGAGCTCTTGCACGCCTTAGAAAACGGTGTTTCTCAGTACCCAGCGTTCGAGGGCAGATTCCCAATGGTAAAAACGTATTCTTCACGACTAAACTCTAATGACTTAAATAGTTATCTGGAGTAGCATTCAGCTACGACCCTAAGAAGCCTAAGTTCGAGCGTGTGATAAAAGACAGTGTTAAAGTCGGTGATGTGCCAATTGATCTCAACCAGACATACATACTTGCAACTAAATGGTTCCTTGCTGAGGGTAAAGCTTTATTCCCGGTGGCAAAGTGTAATTGTTTTATATTTCAATAGGCAAGGATGGCTACGATATGCTTGCACAATGTAAAAAACTGAATGATGAAGAAACTGCACCTGGATTGAGACAGGAACTACTTGAATTTTTCCGTAAATAAGCTAATTCTTTCTCCTTTTTGACTGATTTTTCGTTTGTAGAAATGACTTCGAATCCAGAATGCATGAAATTCCTGGGGATGATGAAGAAGGTCCTGGAAACCTCGGATTCGGTTCAGCCTTCTCTCCAAAGAAAAGAATCACAGGCTTACAAGAAAAAGATGGAGAAGTATGCCAAATGGAGCCAATTATTGGTTTCAAATTTGGTTGAGGAAGATGGCGCAACATATATTAAGATTGCTCCGAAACATCAGCAACGAGTTAAAAGATTAGACTAGATATGAATTAGGGGTTTATGCTCGATGTACCAGTATATATGGATAAAGCGATAGTTCTGGAGAAAGCCAAGAATAAAAATAGATAATCTGTGCAAATGCGCTTTTGATAGAACTAAGAGCGAGGAAAGAAATCTTGTAGATAAGCTTTCCTTAATTGCATTCTCTTCAACTATGCTTGTGCGAACGTAAGTAGTAGGTGTTTTGGGTTGAATTGGCTTGACAGATAGCGAAGATGCTCGAAAATAAGTTAAGTGCATTAAAACTCTGATTGTGGTTTGTTAAGTACAGTTCTTTTAATAAAAAATGATATTAGGCGTGAAAAACGTGACTTTAATCATTAAGGTTACAAAAGAGTCACGCTTTAGAATGGCGATTCCAATTGAATGAAGAAAATTTTTGAAATAATTTTCTAATTGTGAAATTTGTTTCGAAAAATTCTGGAAAATCATCGCGAAAATAAAGAGCAAAGAAGGCGACTATAAACATGCAGGTCTACAGTAGTCTGCTATCTGGTCTCCATTGGCCCTTTCCCAGTTATCTGTTATAACTTCGATTGAAAAATTCCTGTATATAAATATTGGCAGGCTTGGATGCATGAAAACTGATTTCAAGTGAATTTTTATTGAGAAGAGATCGGTCTACATGCAATTATTGGAATTATTTCTTCATGAAGCCATGTCAGAAATGGGAAGCTTTCAATTGATGGTGTTGATTCAAGAAAGCTGATGACTTCAGTAACTTTTTTAGATGAATGATTACTCCATTCTGAATCGCTTTGGTTTTGAGAAGAAGTCCTTTTCGAGAGAATTGTGCTGATGAAGTTATCCAGATTTTTCAACACTAAGATACTATCATGAGAAATCTGCACAGATGCAAATTATTGTAAGTAATATTATCTCAAAAATTTTTTTGCCATTTGAGCTTTATTGCAAATTTTCGTATTCCTGCAATACTCAACAAGAAAAAGCTGATACATCAGATAATAACACCTTAATCCAGTCTTCCCTATAAAAATCAGCTGATTCGCTAAATTTCTTCTTCTCTCCTTTAATCAGATACGTTGAATTGCACATATCGATTCACAAAAGGACATAAAAACATGGCTAAGAATCAGTACCAGTATTTTGCTACCTAATTGTTCGAAATATAAGTTGATTGTCCCGAATCTCGAATATAACAATCGTTCTAGCTTTGTATTTGGGGGATTGGCTGACCGTTCCCAATTTTTTTAATCGTTGGTATATTATCTAACAAGCCCTAAGGAAATCAAAACAATATTTATAGAATATATTCCAGATACAAATAAACTACAAAACACCATGAACGCGCCAAATCTGCGCCTCGATTTCACTTGCGAATTGCATCCATTGCCCATTCTCTCTTACTGCAGAAGCTGTGATCTATTCCTATGCAACCAATGCGGAAAATCACATCCTAAGGAGCACCAAGAGATGATTTCTTCCGATTTGAAACGAATAGTCTACGAAAAAGTCAGCTATGCCATGGAATACCAAGAGAGCAGAAAACGAGGCTACGAGCAGTATTCCATTGCGGAAAAAATTGTCACGCTGCTCATTCAAAAACTGGCAGATTGTCATATTACTATTAAAGCTCAAATGAAAGAACTCCAGGAGCAAACCCAGAAGGACAAGGAGTTAGTTCAGATGATTGGCCTGATGCAGACCGGAGCTCCTTTAAAAAAAGAGCACCAGGACAGATTTTTCAGAAATCTCAGAGCAGCTCGACCGCCTCTGACCCATTATCTCGATCAGCAGCAAGGATTACTTGGCAAACTCGATTTGTTAGCAACTACGCTTAATAAAGAGGCCTTCGAGCTTCCCAAATACCGCCAACCAGCAGTATTACCTGAAGGAAATGGAGTTATTCTCGCAGAAAAGGACTCAAATCATCTCTTGAAGAACAATCCTCCAAATGATCTTCCTCCAATGCTATTTTTCTTTGACAATCAGAGCGGAAATCCGAGAACAACTGATCGTAGGAACGATAACCAAACCATGCAACTCGAAAGAAGTTCTTCTCAGAAAAGTTCTACAGCAACCTCAACAATTAACCTCAAAGAAACTGCCAGGAAAATGCTATTGAAATCAGGAGGGAAACCGTCGCCTGTGCCACATGCGAATAATTATCAGATTTTTTCAAGAGATCCGTCAGAACACTCAAATTCTATGAAAATTTCCATTCCGAAAAAGCCCGTTGATAAGAAACCAGATGCATTGGAATCGCCAGGGCTGAAGAATGACTTAGCTGCAGGAAATCTCGACCCACCAATGTCATTAACCGAAAAAGTAAAAAAATCAACAAAGCATTTGCCTCCGATTTACCAAGACAGAAACCTACTTTTAGACATGCTCCGGAAACACGCTCCAAAACTGGTTCAAAGCGCAGATAGCGCAAAAGGACAGCAAGATAGAGTTAGCCAGCAAGCTCTCAATCAATTCCTCTATTCCCCAGCTCAACAGTCGATGTTGGAGAATCTCCCATTGCCTCCAGAGTGGAGAGACATCGTTGAACTGTTGCTCGTGGAAAGCGGTAAATTACAGCATCGAAGGTCAAGGATTGATAAAAATGCGACGATAATCATCGTAAAAATGGAGCAGATCCTCTCAACCTCACTAGACCAAGACACTCCAGAGAAATTCGGTGAAATTATTCAATCAATCCCTACAATAGCTGACGCGAACGCCGTTCTCGCAGAAATCATGAATTCACTTATTGCCTTATCTCCTGAAGAATTGCAACGATATAGTGACCTATGCAAACTGCTGAGTTGGATGCAAGGTTTCTTTGAAGAATTCAACCGGTTGCAAAAGCTACAACCAAGAGAGTTCGTCAATGCAGACGTGACTCGAATGGTCCTCAGACATTTGAGCAGAAGCATAAACAGCATTATTAAGAGAGTAAACAAACCAAATTTCAACTCTACCCGCGAGCGAAACATATGGGCGGCGTTAGCCGGCGTCTTGGTCTCGCTTAGAGTATGCCCTTCGAAATTATGGAGTAGGCTAGCACAAGCAGGAAATGCATTAGAATCGCAAAAAGCATTGCCTGAGAATTGTCCAATTCTCAAAGGAATAAACAATTTTGTTGAGGATAGACAGTTCCTCATGGCCTGCTACCCAAGACTCATCGAGGGTTGTCTCGCTCCTGAGCAACGAAGCGTGTCTGCGAGCCTTTTTTTGAACGTGTTAAATAAACAGCGTGCTCTTGACAGAATCTCGAGGACTCCGCTTCCTGAGGCGCTTAGAAAACTTCCGCTCAATTATTCTGAAATAATCAAAACGTATAGAATGGTTATCTCTGCCTGGGACCCCACATATATGGGCTTTTTAAAGCAGCAATTGAATATGTTTCCTTATAAGCTTCCTGAAATCGAGAATTATGTTAATTCTGTCGAGACAAAAGCCGCACACCTCGTCCAATTAATCAATGAGCATGCCACTATACCCCCAATTGATTGGAAAGCGCTAACGAAGTCAAGCGAAGAGATTTTGAAGTTATCGGCTGAGCTGAAACAGCCGCTTCAAAAGAAGCTTGAGCAAAAATTGTTGTTAATCTCGAGCATATCGAAGAACCCCGCGATTTCTGGTGCGTTGAGAACTGATACAAAATATCAACAAATTATTATTGCGAAGCAGCAAATCGAGGAGCTATCGCATGTTGAATCTTATTTCATTCCACAAAATAAATTCTTAAGGATTAGTCTATGGCTTTCCACAGTTCGGCTGATCAAGGCGGTGTTAGATGGGAAAATTGAAAAATTAGAACCTCTATTGTCTGAAGCCGAGGTGAGAGAGCTTGAAAAGGAGGGACATAAACTCAATAGCAAAAGCCCTGAGAGTCAGAAAGATTTGAGTGAAAAACAGGATCTCTTGGCGAAATTAATCAAAAGTCTCGATGAGAAACTCCAGCAGCTTGAAAAAATTAACAATCCGGAAGAGTGGTGGTGGTTTGATCATGATCTCCTTGGAGTTGTGGATCTTTCACCGCATTTGGAGAAGAAGAAGGCGGAGCTGCTGAATGGGAAATTCCAAGCGAAAGACTTCGAAGAGCCGAATACGAACAAAATTGAGTTAGTGAAAGCGGAAGCTGTTGATCCTGTGACGCTGGATGATTTTGTCCCCGAGCTGGATCTGGTGGGAGGGTCAAAAAAGCAATGAGTGAAGTATCATCCTAAAATGCTGAGAAATAAAGCAAGGATTGAATAACCGTTGATATGTACTGTTTGATGTTTGTGTATTTTTGTTTGCTTTGGCTAAGGCGCGTGATAAGTTGATACCGATTAGTCCTGAATATTATCTTCAATTAGCAGAGAAGGAAAAACTTTTGATTTTTACAATGACAGAAAAGAAGAGTTTGAGATAGAGAATTGTATTCAAGGTTGAAATGAAAGCTTGGAAAATATGTGAGAGGCTTTAAATATATAGATTTACTATTATGAAACCATCTATCCAAATTTTATTCATTCTAAGGCATCTAAGTAGTTGAAGTTTGAGAGTACAAAAGAAATTTTCGAAATTGAAAGTGGAATATTAATATAAAATGAAGTAGCCTGCTTAGGCAACATGGCATTAGTTCTTGATTTCCTTTATCAAGTAAGCTGGCAAAACGTTCTAAGTGCAGTTATTCAAGATATATAGTGGCAAATTTTTCAAACTAGATATATTGGAAGAAATTAAATTCCAATGCTTCCTGGCGTTTCATTGGTGGAATCTTTAACTTTGCAGGTTCTGAAAATTGCGCTGAGGTAACATTCGATGTCAAACATGGGTGCTCCATTATAGATCCATTTTTTGAAACTGAATATGATGATATTCCTTAGCACCTTCTATCTCTTTTTTTTTCTCTCCCGATCTTACTCGATTAACTTCGTTTCTGTTGATCTTAGAAACACAGTAATATCTATGTCCTGGTCTATTGAATGATAGCTTAATTTGGTTTTAACAGGTTGTTTCATGTACATAAGATACGAGAAAGATATTCTACAAAAGCAACCAAAAAAACGCGTTCTCGTCTGCGATAGAATGTCCTTAACATCTTTTTATGAATATTTTCTGGTATCGTCTGAGGATTCTTTTCGTTTCGAATATTCTCAGAAAACATAATGTGCCCTATCCGTTGCTTTCATATGCTTTGTTATAGGGTTGTGCCAAGAATCAGATTCTTAGTCTCAATCTCGAGTCAGAGTCATTACAGGCAAATTCTTGACTCATAAACCTACATTTGGCAATTTCACGCGCTTGAGTAGTGAATCACTCGCACTTGTGAGATCAGCTTTAAATCGCGTATGAGTTTATCTTTTATTTAAATAGACAAGAAAAACATTGGACAAATAATTTAAAAAAAGCTCATAAAAATGGAGGCCACTAACAGAAAAGACTCACCCACAATTGACGCTTCTAAACTCTGTCCCGTAACAGAATTCAATGAGTTCAAGCACGCAACCGTCCTTTTCTACTCCCAAAGAACGGACGGCCTTTACATCCTCTTGTTTTCCACGAACTCTGATGACAAATCTCTTTCCGTCCCAAGCGCTGCCTATGAAGGCTACGACTCCGCAATCACCTTCACAGCCACTCGCGCCATCGTCTCTCAAACCAAGGGAGTGCTCTCTCCAAACATTTTAAAGAAAATAGCTGAAGGCCAAGCAATAACCAAGGATGATTTGATCTTCCCTGAGGTATTAGCCCTTTCAATTTAAAGCTAACTAATATTTCTCTTAAGGACATGCCAATCCCAAAACTTTGGGCAAACGAGCACTATCAAGCATGGCTTAGAACAGTCACTGACTGCGGCTGTTTCCATGACGATTTCCAAGGCCATATTTTCTATTTCCTGGACGTTGGAGCTCTCAATATTGATGATTTGAACGCCAACCTTCTTAAAATCGACCTCCCATTGCACTTTAAATGGGTCAAGGTAGAAGACCTCTCCCAACAGCAGATTTCGAGCCCCCTCGAAGAATTCGTCAAGACAGTCGATATTCCCACTCATCTCAAAGAAAAGCAAACCTATGACAGCCTTCCTCTCTCCAGACAGAACATCTATGTGTTTTTAATGTGCAAGCCCGACTCCACACAATCCGAATTCGACTACTTCTACGATCATCTTCCAGCGCTTTATGTTGGAATCTTCAAACGAAATCTCGAGACTTGGCTTATATATAACTCCGCTAAAGACGAGTTCCCATCTGATGAGGTCATGAAAGCTGCCAAGGGCGTTATCATTCCAGGAAGTCCTTCTTCAGCTCATAAGGAAGAGCCATGGCTTTTGAAGACTTGGGAATGGCTCAGAACTTTCGATAAAGAGTACCCCAAGACGAAATTCCTCGGCGTCTGCTTCGGAGAGCAAATCATCTGCCATTCTATTGGAGGAAAGAGCGATCATATGCAAGAAAGAAAAGACAATCCGAAGTTTTTCATCACGAAAGTCGAAGAGGTCGATGTGTTCCCTGAGTTCTTCGATCTAAAATTCATGAAGAAAAACGTGGGAATTGTACCTAATAAATTAAGAGTTGTTGAGGCTCATGGTGATGAGGTTTCTGTCCTTCCTCCAGGATTCATACATTATGGGTATATCACTATCACATAGCATTTTTTCCTTATTAATGATATATTAGAGGATCGAAATCTTGTAAGATTGAGTTGCTCGCTTCGAAAGATGAGAGATATTTCGGAATTCAAGGCCATCCAGAGTTCGCGCTTCAGTACTTTGCGGCCAGAGGAACAGTTTATTATGCTTTCTTGGAGAAGCAACCTTTAACGCGAGAGTACTTTGAAGAAAATTATAGAAAAAGGCTCGAAGGACAAGCTAGTGATGAGCATCTTACCCGAAAAATATGCTATGACTTCATCAAGTCCCCGATTCAGGATGCTTGATTATCGAGCTAGAGAGTGAAGATTTGATAAAAAGAAAGAATATATAGCTTAGATTGAACAGAATTTCATGGAGAATTAATGTTTCATACCCCTCAGAAGAGGCATTATATGAAATTATATAGCAGTTTATCTTGAAATGGGTAGACAATTTAAAAAATTTGTTTTGAGACCAACAACCATGAATGATTAGAGCTCGAAATGTCATGTTGAACGAGTTCGTTGTCTGATTTTCTGGATACTTCAAAATTCTGCTGCAATACGCAACTCTATGACGACTCATCTCTTGAGGCTTCTGTTTATTAGGGATAGCTGCTCTTTATGAGTGCTAATACCTCCATTCTATATATTATTCTGTATTTCCAATAAAAGTTGAAGAGGGATTTTTAGAGTTCGCTGGTCGAACACTGCCTCTCGCAGCTATCAAACCCTTAAGGATTCCTATACGCATAGTGTGAATTCAAATTCTATTAAGGATCCCAAGGCAGATGGGAGTAGTTTTGATCACTAACTGTTAAAAAATTTATTTAATTTACATCGAAGTTATTGATCTTCTAAAAGAGTTCTGAATCATATTAAGATTAAAATACCATGCTTCAGAATCCAATTTTTACGTTTCAGAATCCAACAAGGCGAACACTTCCTCAAACAAAAGCACGAATCTGGTAGTCACTCTTCGCATATAATAAATCGACATTATATTAGATAAACCCCAATGATTTTGAGTCGCGACCACTAATTTAAAAGAAAGGACTCTGGAGCGCTTCTAAGGAATTAATTTTATGAATCAATATAAAAAATCAGACACTTTAAAATAGCGCAGATTCCCAAATGAAAATTGAAAGTGGCTGCTTTGGTTCTTGTTGAAGCGTATAATTTTGTTAGCGCTGTCTTATTTCTGCTTTCAGGTGTGAATTCAAAGTTCATGGAGATTGTTCAATATTTACAGATCAGGAGTCTTGGTCACTTTGACTCGAAAAAGACAATGAAAGAACTCAGAACCGAAGAATACAAAGCAGAATAAGCAATTAAGACTTTTCAATGATCTTTCTGAAGATCTCAAAATTCAGTCGTTAAGCTTTTTTTGTGTAAGCTATTCGAGACTATTCAAAGGCATTGGAGATCGAGATATTTAAGGGATAACCAGAAGCTATTCGGGTTTCTGCGAGAAAGGGAGCGTTATGGCTCTCTGGACTGGGAATAGAAAAATAATAAAAACTTGATAAAAATCTAAATTAACAGCTGACGCGGTTCAGTTATAAGTTATAAATTAATTTCGGGAAGCAACCATCTTCATACAGCGGAACCAGAAAAATGAAACCCAATGAATTGCAGATAAATAGTGCTGCGAGACCCATTATGGCAAATTCGCCGCCTTGAACCCACTTTTCCCATTATTTTTAGCATTAATTCTACTAACAGAATAATTATTAAAAAAAAGTTTAACCAATCCTGAATTGTAAAATAAGTAGTGTTTCCAAACAAAGAAATTCTTTGCATTTAAAAATATTTAACTAAAAACTTCGTACCAGAATAAAGTAATGGATACCTGCTTGCGTTTCAGAAAGAAGTCTCACCAGAAGGCTCATTCTAAAGACCTCACCCGCGAATTTAAATTCAAATCCACCGTCTGTCTCTTTGGTATCATGGTCTTTTGTCTCGGCTCTATCATCGACTACAGTTTCCATGAGGCAAGAAGGGTCAACGCCTGGAAAGTCAGCATTATAATCTTCAGTATTCTTGCAGTGCTGAGTCTCCCGGTGCTCTACTGGATCAGCTTCGGCTCCAATAAGATCACAAAGTACCGAAAATACCTTGTAAGAGGAGCAGATTTCATCATTTTGCTTTGCTGCGTCTTCTTGATCGTAAATTTACTGATTTTCGAAGACAGAGACTACGGACGAATAGGTTTTATGCTCTTTGGCTGGGTATTGTGCACCATGTTCCATTCAATCTTCGATCTCGTCGGAAACTTTGGCTTCCGTATCGTGGCATATTTCTGTACTTTAGCCGCTATCTTTATACCTCTGGTACTGCAAGAGAGCGATTGGGACGGTATCATCTGCGCAGTGATTGAAGCGTTTCTTATCTACGCTTTCTATACATATAATTCAGAGAAATATGAGAAGATTAGCTATTTGGAGAGGTATCGCGCAAATAATGACTTTAGAACGGTGACGAAGATCCTTGGAGACGTCATTGAAGGTATCGTAATCATCGATGAAGACGATACGATCCTTTACTCGAACGAAGCGGTCAGCAATATGATCGGTGACGAAGAAATTACGGTTCAGTCTGTATTTAGCAAGCTTAAAGTAAGAGCGGTGAATAATCCTGAAGGAACAAGTGTAATTCCGATCCGTGAAGGAGAAGAGGTAACTTTATTATTTTCAATGCAATGTAATTTATTCCCTCTTGATAGAAAACTCTGCTTGATCTATACAAACAGATCGTTGAAATCCTCTTCAATGAGGCCGCGCAACGGGCTATCTTTAAAGAGCTCTCCAATGATTCTTTGGGCGCAACGTCTCAAAGAGGGTTTATTTGCGTCGAGGGAGGTGCGGCTAACATGAGAAACTATCACTTGAAGATGGCGACTTCGACTTATCATGAGAAAAACGTCGTTGTGATCAACATTACGGACTCTACTGACCGTGACGCGATTATTTCTCTCCAGGACAACAACAAATACAAAACGAGGATGCTCGCTTCAGTTTCTCATGAGCTTCGCACGCCACTTAACGGCAGCATCAATTTCGTTGATCAAGCTCTGAGCGACCCTGCCGTGCCTCAACATGTTAAGGAAAAGTTCCTTTTACCTGCCCTTCGAAGCAACCGGCTGCTGCTTTCTCTTATCAATGACATTCTCGATTTCTCTCAGATGGAAGCCGATAAGTTGCGCCTCGTCTATGAAACAAAGAACGTCATTGATACCGCTCAGGAGTGCATCGAGCTGCTCGAGATCCAAGCTAAGAAAAAAGGCATTGAGCTCAGCCTAGAAACAAAAATCCCCAAAGACAAGCAGAATCTATCCACCGACCACAACAGATTCAAACAAATAATTTTAAACCTACTCAGCAACGCTGTTAAGTTCACTTTTCAAGGCAGTGTCACCCTCACTCTAGAAGAAACTCAGAAAGAGTCCCAATCATCGGATAGAATGATTCCTGGAGTAAAAGTTAGCTGCAGAGACACCGGCATCGGAATCAGTGAAGAAAACAAAAAGAAACTTTTCCGTGCTTTCGAGAAGATCGAGCTCGGAGATAAAACAGCGATAAACTCCACTGGCGCGGGTCTGGGACTTGTAATCGCCAATAACCTCGCGCAGAGACTGAACGGCTTCAAAAACGAGCCAGGCGAAAAGCTGTGCATTAATTTCGAATCGACCGTTAACCAAGGCTCATGCTTCTACTTCTCTGTATTTGACCGTGGAAACTCCAAAAACTCAACGCTTGATCTATTAGATCAAGCGATTTTGCCAGGGAGACTGTCACGGACGCAGTCGTATTCATCTGTTGAGTTCGAAGAGGGAGAATTGAAAAAAATACGTTCGAGTATTCTCGACGTGCCCATGGATTTTTGGCCGGAGAGGAAAAGGCAGCTCATATCTGGCGACCCTTACTACACAACAGACTTTGTGCCATTAGCCTCGGAGCAGGATCTTCTCTCATCAGCGAAAAACTCTGCGAAGACGCACGTATGCACGTGCCCTCCGGTTTTGATTGTGGATGACGATTGCTTTAATCTAACGGCTCTGGAGCTGAATCTATCAAAGCTGAAGGTGAAATTCGACTCTGCGTTTAATGGGATGCAAGCGCTGGAGATGATTCGGAAAAGACAGAATGAAAGGTGCGGGGAAGGATGCGAGCAGTATCAGCTGATGTTTTTGGATTGTAATATGCCGATAATGGATGGGTATGAGACTGCGACGGAGTTGAGGCGGCTGAATAATAAGGGAGAGATAGATCATATTAAAATAATCGCGTGTACGGCTTTTGTACAGCAAAGCGAGCTCGATCGGGCGATAAAGTCGGGAATGGATGATTATTGTATCAAGCCTATTACGAGTGATATGGTTGAGGAGAAGCTTAAGGCGTTTGGTTTTTTTCATCGCCTAAAGGGACCCAGATTTATTAAATAGAAATGAGAAACATTCGTAACTTTAGACATTGAAATTTATAAATTCAAAGCTATTTGTATTAAATTTGTTGTTTCGTTGAAACGATTTTGAATTTTATATGAAAACGATCAATGCGAGATATGCTCTAACTGATTTTCTCTTTAAACGCCTCATCATTAGAGTAATTTCTTGTAATGAGAGCTGATATTGGGGATTATCTATCTAAATTGTTATTTGGATTCGATTTGCATACTTGAGATTTCAATCACACATCGAGTTCGTTGGTCTTAGCTATTGCCTCAGGGCTCAATCAAGCTTTCAGAAATGAAGCTTGGAGATGCAATCTCCTAATCTGAATGCTTTTTCATTTCTTAATCATATTAGAGGAAGAAAGCTTCAGAGAAGTAGCTGCTTTCTTTACAGTTTAAAAGTTACGAAAACCGTTCTTAGATCCACATATCAATTTATACGGACCTTTTGAACATTTGGACCACTTCTTAATTTCCTCGTCCCTCCTTCAGAGGAATTCATTGCAAATATGAGGTGGTTCTGAAACATAGTTTCTTAAATTTTTTGGTTCAAAACAGCGACGGATACGATTGAGTTGGATTCGCCTGCAACAATGGCCGATGTGTCTTTATTCTTAGGAGTTCTCAAATTATAAAACGCAACTTATTTTTGAAGTTGCTGGCCTGAACGTTGGAATATACGCGTCTTGATTGTCTATTTTCGAACAGGAAGATTAAGTCCCTGAATTCTAATCTTAACTCGCTTTATATATTCTCAAATTGCATTTCTTGGATTTCTGTGTCGCAATGAGTCGAAGTTTTCAGGGCTTTCGTTGAAAGAAGAATATTTAGACAATTTGTTTTACCTAAAAATGCTTCTCAAAGAGTTGTGAGGCCTTCTGTCTTCAAGCCATCATACTCTAACTTTGCATCTACTTCGTTTACACATTTCTTCTGCCAAGTACATAAGGATTATCTATAAACTGAATAAGCCAATCGAATACGCTTAGCGCACGAAAAAACGGTATTAAATAAACTAAAAATATTGCTGAGTTCTAAAATAGTGAAATAATTATCCCTTTCTGCTCTTCTGCGAACTAATTGTTAGCAGCTTCTTATTAAATTCAGTGATAGTTTGCTTTTATCTGTGAGATGTATCCACAAGTTCCATATGTCAATTTCTTTAAGTAGCACAAATTTTAATAATTTTCTGCAGAAAAGAGATCCTGCGATTTTTATCAGAGAAATCTTTTGATAGATTCTTTCTCCGCTGGTTCCAAAGGCTCCTCTAGATCGCGTAGAATTGATATTTGGGATAACATGCTGAAGTATGAATTTAAAGGCATGTCTGCTAATAATTATCTAAGATAAATAGTTCTCATTTTATCTTCATTAAATGCTGCGAAACAAAGAAATTCAGAAGAGAGATAAGGAGACATGACTATCTATGTACCTAATTCGTATTTTGTCAAAATAAAGATTCCTTGATTCTTAATTGGTAAAGGACGCTTAAAAATGGAAGCTTGAAACTCAGAAGAGAGAAAGAGACTTGTAGAAAATAAAATGAAATGAAGCTCTGCAATTATGCAGCTCATCAATACAAATGAGTTTGAAATTTTTATATTCTATCATTTCAAACGTAATTAAATGCCAATTATCAACCCAAATTTTAAAAGGAAAACACCAATGATTATGTTATGATTCTTTTACTATTCCTCCATGAACTGAGCCAATTGTTTCAGTTCACCGATTGAATCTGAAAACAACATTCGCAGCCTTGGTAGATTGAATTGTATTCGCTCTACTTGCGATATCCATCTCATCTTTTCTTCATCTTCTGTTATGCCAAATTGAGTAATTCGACTTACATTCAGAGCCCACTCTCTTGTAAGGGAGCTCAAGGCCACAATCTTTTGAAGCAAGGCGAGTCTCTCTTCGATATGTCCTACAAATTCGGATATTTGCACACCACTAATTTCCTTGTCAATAGACTGCAACTCTTCACTGAAGTTTGCATCATCTTTCTTTTCTTCTTCTTCAGGACATTGAGGTTTTTTGATCCGATGGACAAGATGATTCAAGTACCTATCCTTTATTTGCTTCCCGGAAATGGTCCCTTCGAAGTGCTTGGAGATGGATGTCCAGTTTAGTCCAACGACCTTCACCAGACTAATGATTTTTTCATCTTCGTCATTATTCCAAGTGCGACGGACTCCTTTTCCAGCGTTAGGGATACTGAAATGGATCTTTTTGGATATTTTTTTTGAGTGACGGTGCAATCTATGAGCGCCTACAACTTCTAGGATTCCCTTTGATTTCGACGCACTCGCATGCTTTTGTGCTTGAAATGTGCTCTCCTGTTCTTGAGCCCCATTTTGAAGAGCATTCTCGACTAGTGGAAGTGAACATTCATACCGATTAATGAGTTTATGATCTTGGATTTGCAGGAAAACTGAGTTTTCTACTGATTGAAAATGATGGCATTCCATTGAGAAGCTGGGGTTTGTAGGGACTTGTAATCGGGTTGGTGCTATGTTGCTTTGGTTTCGTGGTTGATTTCAGAGGTATTTAACTAAATTGTATCAATTTTTAATCAACAATTATTGATTACGGAATCTCCTCAGGATTTCAAGCGCTGATTAATTCTGTGATGATATACTTCACAAATCCAAAATACATTATTCTATTTAAAACTTCTCAAATTTCTTATTTAAAAACGAATTTTAATTCAAGTTGAAATAAAGCTATCGATATATACATCTGTATCGCAGCACTCAATGCTCCATCTGGTAGTTAGGTCGGAATTATTTGCGAGCTATCTGAGATTATGCTAGGCTATCCCACCTGAACTTTCGCTATTGTCTTACCGAATTTAATTTGATTAACTCAAAATTCGTACAGTATTTTAATTAGTTATTATGAATTAAATTTGTCAAGTGCTTTAGCATTCTCAGTTTATGATCAACTTGACTGAAAATCAGCTTCGATTTATAGTTTCTATCGGCATATCTGTTCACATATGTTCACGTAGAGAGGACGGATCATCATCATCGTATAATTTCTGATGTATTTAAACATAACTCAAAAAATGTAAAGATATGGTAGTCGATTATCAATGAAATTCTCTGCATCGCAGTTTGAGTCGCATTGATGCTGGAAGCTCTTTGATAGCCGATGAACGGCCAAGAATGGTCACCTTTCGATGGGTTTTCTGAGGATTTTCGCTTCATATTGCTTGTCAGGCACTTGCTGGATTACATTGATTACTTCTGGACCTGAAAAACACAGACTTGTTGATTTGGGAATCCTAATGAACTACTTGCCCATTGTTAAATAAAGTCCTATGCGCTGCCGCTGATAATACGAATCAAGGACTTTCCATCATCTACAATGATTGTAAGAGACTCGATAAGCGGAAGTTCTTTGCTCAAATATCCAATGAGAAAGTCATGAGATATTTTCAGGATCTAGGACCTTTGAAGGAAAACAATGAATAAGGTCATCATTAAATAAAAAAGAGAGAGACCTTTTTGAGAAGATGTTCTAAATTATTTTTTCTGAGGTAATTCTCCTAATTAATTGGAGGAATGAAAGACTTTCATTAATACTCCTAATGTAAGACTAATTTGAACTTCAGCTGAATCACAGCAAAACAGTTGATTTTTTGATCTTTGCAGCTATAATAAACTCAGAAATTAACTTCTTTCAAAAGAAGTTACCTCCAAAGTAATAATGATGATACATTCTGTTGTTGCTCTCTGGGAGTTTAGAACAACTTTTCTTGAGTAATTCTCGGTAAATTGGCTAATCTAGCTCGAATAATTCAAAACTTTTTCTTAGTCTGGAACTTTAAAAAAAAGGAACAACTCTGGATTATTGCGAATTGCTAAACAGACTGACTAAATTCATTACTTCCTCTCTGAATGTCAAGCAACAACTCATTAGTTAATATTTTGGTAGTTTCAAAGTTTTCGTAAATTTTAGATGAATATGGCGTATCTTAGTTAGGTATATATTTTTATGTAACAGCCAAAATTTTGTTATGACTCATCAGAGAAATTTCTCTTCAATATATTTTTCAGTTTATGTTGTTCTGTTGCCCTTTCTAAATCAATATGATCCTTTCTTCTTTCACTTTGATCATCATCATCTCAATCTTCTTGTACTATTCCAGAGATCCTCCATACTTTATTCGTCTTAATCACGTCAACTTTTTCCTCTCCATTACTCCCACTACCCTCTCCTGAAAATTCCGAAATCAGTTTTGGCTTCTTGCTCTGCTTATCTTCTTCCCCACTGGAAGAAAACCTCTTTTTTTCAATATCGGTGTTCTCACCAAGAGTCTGAGAATCCAAGACTGACCCTCCTAAAACAAGACCCTGTGGCCTATGTAAATTTATCGCAGAGTTATTTTCAGCGATCGTAGACTGTGTGTGAAGCCCGAGAGCACTGGTGTTGAAACTACCACTTTTCTGAGCTATTTTGAGCCCTTTCTTCCCTCCCTAAATCAAAATGATACTCAGGTTATTTATTAATGCGGTTTCTATAAGTACTGCTTTTCTGGTGCTCGGGGGCACCCATTTCAACGTCCGAAGCAATAAGCAAAGGTTATAATCGAGTAAGCCTTCCAGAAAATTGAATTTTCCAGGAGGCTTAAATTTAAGAAGGACAAAAGTCATCATAAGGCTTGCAATAGGACACAGAAGTAAATCGATCAGAATGGCTTGTATGTAATTAATCTTCCAGATAGAGATTTTGTCGTTGGAATAGTTGATAGAAAAGGTTGCGCTGATAGTCAAGAGAGCTATCGCTAATGAGATTGTGACAGTAGCAGTCCAAAAGATGATTAACCTCTCTATTTCTGGGCTTTTCTGATTGTTAGAAGCGAGATCAGGGTCCCTGAATCAAAAATGAGAAACGAGTTGTATTGCATAAGAATTACTTATATTTTTTGTCTTTGTGAGTAGGTTTGACTTCAGCTCCATCAAGTGACAGCAATTTTTCCAAAAGCAGAGTAGGTAGGGGTATCGCCAGAAAAACGAGAGTAATGAGGGGTATATTGATATCTAATAGTGTTCTAGTCTTTTGATTAAGGTGAGGTTAAAGCAATGCTAACGAAAGCTGTATACCGTTGATTGAGAGATGAATACCCCAGAAAATACCAAGATTGACATCTCTCTGACATAAAGAAGGAGCAATCGTAGTTGTTTGCCGATTCTTTTGCTCTTATAAATGAACAGATTGCAAACAGGATTCAGGAATAGGATCATAACAAATATTTTATAGCATCGGTCGAGAGACTTTTTGACTTCGTTGTATTTCTTTATCTTCGCTATAAGGCAGAAATCTGTTTTCTTCAATGTTACAATCGCGAGTCCGAGCAAAAGACAAACTGAAAACGCGACAGTAACCCAAAAGGACCAACGGCTGCTGAATGGATCTTTTGGATCGGTTGTGATCGGGTGAACTTTTGGAGCAAACAGCTTCGACAAATTATGATAATTGCCCAGTTGTGTTGGTAAATTAAACGCAGAGATATCAGCGCAATCACAAACAGGATTTCCATGTGAGTCAGTAGATTGAGAGCAAGCAGGCGCGAAACACTGCACCCAATAAAAAGTCTCATTATTATATGATATTTTCGCATTTATTGGCACGCTAACTGGCTGCGATGAAGAAGCGTCCTTCAGGATCAGTGTGAAGTTGGATGAAGCGGAGTCGTTACACTTGAGAGGGTCAGACTTCAGATAAATATAACTTGCAACAAGATAATCGGGAAGAGCAATTGTGTTCGGAATCGCACCAAGCTGCACTTGGGGATAGTTGTCCCCAATATTTATAATTAAGTTGCTGAGCTTACTGCTTGAAAAATTCTGGACATAGGCTAATAACATAGGCGTTTCGAAAATAATCCCTGTGCTCACATTATCCACTTTTTTGACGTACCAATCAGTGAGGTTTGAAAGTAAAGAGATGCTTTTTTGCACAGCATATATCGAATAATTCGTCGTAAGCCCACAGCTTGCCTCTACCACTCCATACAATACGTTAGAGATGATATTTTTCGCTGTGTTAATCACTTGTAGCGAGGCCAATCGATCATATGTGCTAGCCACTTCAATCAAGGCGTCCAGAGAATCAAGAATTATTTTGTACGTAGTGTTCGTATTCAAGTACAACCGCTCTGATAACGCCAGCATCAGTTCGGCAGATGCTATGACCTTCTCAGAGGGGACGTTACTCGAAAAATAACTGGCTGCAAAGTTAATCAAAGTCATCCTTGCGTCTACTTGCCGAATAAATGTAGTTGTGTTCATGCTACAGTCAGCCAGATGATAGCCTTGATCGCAAATACATCGGCCGTGAGAGCATTGCCCGCGTGATGAACAATGGAAAGGAGTTTGGCAACGATCAGGTATCACACCTGGAAGACACTCTGTCATTGAGAGGTCGGTATTATATTTGCAGTCGAGGAGCTTATCAGCAGAGATTAACTCATCTGTAAGTACTCTAATGGAGGAAACTGAAGTTCCTTGGTCTCCTTGTAATATTATCTTCGAAAAAGCAGTAAGGTCATCTAGGGTTTGCGCGGAGTCTGTAATTCGAGTTGTTAGATTGAAAACTTTTGATACGCTAGAGTTGCAGCCTGTCGCATCTTTGATCGAGACAACTATCTTGAGAGGGCTTGTGTTAGGAAGATAGGTGCTGATTTGATTTGCTGTCGAATAATTCATAAGCATTACGTAAGTAATTTTATTCGCAGCTCTAGCTGATGGATAGGAAGTGCTAGAGCCAAAAAAGTTCCCACTGTAATAAAAAGCATATGTTAATGGTCCACCATCAAGGTCGTTCCATCCGTCGGCTGAGATTTGGAAAAGGGTGGAGAAAGGGATGCCTCCGGATGCAGGTGAAATGCTAATACTGCCGCCGGTAGCCGGCCGATTCGTCGAAAACTGAGTTGAAGCTTCTCCGGTAGACGTATTCGAGTCATCATAAACTCTAACTGAAACCGTCATTAAGGCAGGAACAGGCTTCTCGCCATGGTCGAAAGTGTGGCGGTAATTCGTTACTGTAATATCGTCTAAGTTAATATTGGGAAAATTGGTATTCCACCTCACAAAGTATCGATATCTGTCACTGAAGGTGTCGTTCACCCAAAATGTGTAGGAATCAGACGGACAGAAACGATACAGTGGTCGAGAATACTCTAGATTGATGCTGAAGGTGTTATTCTTAAAAGTCAGTTGCACGTAGTATACACTTGAGTTGCCATCTTCAGACTCCACTTTCACACTGAAATTATAGGAAGCATCAATTGGGTATGT
>ENA-UOTX01000404-UOTX01000404.1-compost-metagenome-genome-assembly--contig:-NODE-404-length-47227-cov-19.204136_pt1 | contig 47227 bp, 49 predicted proteins | sample MGYA00238143_ERZ746982 | MGnify/ENA primary metagenome ERZ746982 (study PRJEB28758, sample SAMN06268862) | compost metagenome | isolation source: single cell | place: USA: California, Emeryville, Joint... | reverse complement strand
CCGCCTCGTTTTCAATTATTTTCTCGAAAATCAAGCAGCCTAAAACAAGATAGATAGAAGGATTTGTTGATTTAGAAGAAAATCGCCTCAGTGTTGGGATATGTGTCAGTTCATCTACATTGTCCAAACGATTTTTCCCTATGGGAAAGGGTAGAATTTTCCTCGTTTCAATGGGTTCGATATCTAATTGAAGATCAGAAAATACATCCTTCGATAAAGTTTTTGTTGGAGAAGGAGTTGTGTGAATCGGGCTTGAATATTTATGGAACTCAATGCATTTTAGCCTCTTGCTTTCGTTGCTGTCGACCATCATCTCTAATAGATTTTTGAGTTCTTCTGGGACGCCATCTAACTCCTTCGTAGAAAATAACCCGTTCACCACTGGCCCAAACAAAATATCTTTCTTTTCTTCCATTTCTCTCAATCTCTTTATTATTTCAGCATTTACTCTATTGAGTTCAAAGATACTCAATCCCAAGCTCAGTATTTCTCGAGGTTTCACAGGAGCATCTGACTGCTTGTTAAAGCTTGTTCCTATTTCAGTGGACATCTGGCCATCTTTCATGATCGCGGTCAGCCAGTCTCCCAGGAAATATTTTCCGCTCTCCTTACACCTATAAATCGATTGAGGTGTCAAGATACTGCTGCAGTCCTGAATCTTAAGCTCTTTTGAGAGATATTCTACTTCCAATAGCACTTTCGATATCAGATCTTTAATGCGAGCTATGCTACTAAACTCAGATTGGCTGGTGTCCTCTTTTGTCCCTTTGTTTGATATGAGATTCTGAGTTATTTGGCTAATAGGAGCGTAAGTTAGCGCTGCAAATGCCATTTTTTTATCATTGATTTCAAAGGTGTTAACAAGTACAATAGTTGGGTCTATTGAAACCAGATGGAGTAACTCTTTAATGAAAAGGGACGCAGCAGCATCGTAATTTTCTTGAGCAAACGCGGAATTGAAGTTAAACGCCCTGATTGTATGGCTTTGATACGGTGCATATTTCGATTTTCCTTCATATAGATAGTAGAGCTGAGTTTCGGAGATCAATTTGACGTCTGAATAGCTAAACTTGATGCTGGAAGTGAGATATTTGTATTGATCTGTAAACTGGCTTGTCAGCATATTCAAAGCTGAGTGGAAATTTTTTGTTCTTGACCTATTTTAGTAGATATAGAAATTTAAAACTAACAAGATTTTTTTCCCTCTTTGAGTAGTCTGCTATGGAGAGCTAAATTAGATCGTTCTTCAGGACCCGTTGATATCTAAACTTGCAATATTCTGTCATTATGACATAATAGGCTGGGACAACCTTCAGCATTCTTCTCTTTGATATTGATAAACGATTTTTTGAATTGAGATAGCACTCAAAATCAGGGGGTATAAAATAAATGTGTGTTTTTTTCAATAGCACCGACGACAGACCAGCGACACCCTATCCTGAAGCTAACCGAGCATTAGTATATGAGTTTGCATCAAGTCTGAAGACATACTCTCAAGAGAAAAATGTGCACATTTTTTCTGAATGATGGGAAAAAAGAAACAAGGACCCCATGGAAGTTCCAATAGCAACAGAAAGAGCCTTTGAAAACCTTACAAGACACTATAATCTTAAGCGACGTTATATCTCGAAAGGCTAGAGTTTGTTGATCCTCTTCTTTTTTTAACGTTCAATCAAGAGAGAATCAGATTTTTGATGTGCTTGATTGGCTAATACATGCTGTTTCTTGATGAAATTTACTTATTACAGCTTGAGCCTTTTCTGAGCTCTACTATTCATATGTATTTCTCTGTTCGAAAAACCCGTTAGCGTTTAGTTAACACTCTGGTCGAAAAAAATACTTAAAATAATTAAACTTACTCTCGAGAGGAAACCACCATTACATGCAAAAAATTATTGAGAACTACGTTTTATATGAGGTAGTTGGGTCCGGCCAGTACGGAAAGGTCCATCGTGCTATCAACAAGAAAACTAACGAAACTGTTGCCATTAAAGTCATCCCTTTAGTTAAATTCAACGAGGTGCCTAAGTTAGAAGAATTCACCACCAACGAAATCAAAAATCTGGGCAGAATAGACAATCCCAACGTCATCAAGTTCATTGAAATGCTAAAGACAGCCAACAATATGTACCTTGTTTACGAATTCTGTGAGGGAGGCACACTTGAGAACATTTTATCTGTTCGCGACCACCTACCAGAGCACGAAGCCCTGAAAATCTTCCAGCACTTGCTCAACGCTTGCCGGACGCTTTATAAGGAAAACATCATGCATAGAGACATCAAGCCTTCAAATATCCTCATTAGTAAGGGCGTTATCAAGCTCGCAGATTTCGGGTTTTGCAAAAGGGTCCACTCAAGCAGCGAATTAACGCTGTCTATGGTCGGCTCGCCTATTTATATGGCTCCTGAGATCCTTCGAGGCTTCCCTTACAACATTAAAGCTGATATTTGGTCTCTTGGTGTATGTTTGTTTGAACTTCTCTTCGGAATGTGTCCTTATGAAGACAAAACGCTGCCAGGGCTGATTTCGCAGTTTGACAGTAAACAGCTAACGATTCCTAGAGACGTCAATAATATTTCCCAAAACACTGAGACTTTGCTGCGTAAGCTGCTAACGATCGAGCCAAAGCAGCGTATTGACTGGGATGAATTGATGAAATTTCCATTGTTCCCACAAGAGAATACCGAAACTGGCAGAATATCGACAAAAAAAGAGCCACAGCAGTACTACCAACAGCAAATGGACAGCTCCGACCCTTCAAATTACCAGAAAGGAATGGAGAACAAGAACCCTCCAACTGACTCGTTCTATGCTATCCTACACTCGCTGGTAACTGAGAGAAATAAGGTGGTTTACCTCACGTCCACTCTTCACACTATTCTTCAAGAAAACCTTACGATGAAAGCTCCCATCGTCGCTTTTCTGCTCTCAAAACGAGCTAAACTGATTCTTGAGCAGCTCAGGAAAGACCTATTGAGTGACAGCTCCTCAAGGTACAAGTTCTTGCCGCAATGGGATTTCTTCAAGAACGCTGACGAGCATAAGATATTTACGAGATACGTCGACGAGGAACTCGAAGAATTCGGGCAAATGATGGCTTTTTATAAAGAAGAGATCAATAAACTGCTCAGCAATAGCTCTCTTCTCGATGAGGCCAGTGAGAAATATCTGAAGGCTGAGGCTGCGAATAACTCTATTGAAATGAAGTATTACTATAAAATGCTCGTTGTCTATGCTGAGGAGGTCAAATCGCATGTCTTCGTGCGGCTAATGAACAAGCAAGATGATACAGCAGCTGTTTCTATCCTGCTTCATGTGAATGAAGTGCTTGATGCGGCGGATATCGATGAATTCTCTGAGAAGAATATGAAGGCAAATATGAGGTGGGAAGAGAACGAGTACTTTGAGAATTTGAAGAAGTTTGGACGAGATAGACTGGCTGAGATCATAACGAAAAAGATAAACTTTTTGAAGCTCAAAGCCTATTAAATGTCGAATTATTGAATAGACTATATTGAAATATTTTTTTAATAACAAATAACTCGAAATAAGCATCTCTAGCCTCGAAAATAAGCGTATGCTGTATATACATATATACAATTGATAATGTCAGACTAGACTCTTGGTTCTAAAGTTTTAAAAAGAGTAATCGAACTTAAAATCTATTTCCCGATATACCGAGTTGCTTCGACTAGGATTCATGCTTGCGATTGCTGTTTTTCAAAACAATTGGTCTTATTAACGGTTTGTATCCGTATTTACAATAAAAGATAGAAATACATAGATAGTGCTCAAAGTCTCCATAACCATGTGAGCAAATTTAATGAACTATTTAATGAACTAACTACTGGTATGAGATTGATTCGACTGAGTCTCAGCTCCTTCCTGGGTGCTCTGGTCCTCGAGCGCTTTTTGAGGTTTTTCTCCTAGAAGATTCTCGAAAACTTTCGATGGATCAGTCATATTCGCGTTAAGAATAAGCATTTTCTTCTCATCAGAAAGGCCTTCAAGCGCTTGAGTATAGAGGTCTGCAAGATTGTAGTTGGTAGCCGCTTTTCCAGACTCCTCTCCAATGATCATATTCAATAGCCTTATTCTATTCGCGATAGCACGGCCGTTGAGAATGTACTGTTCGGCACCGGCTTCAGCAATCAAAATTTTAGATCTCTTCTGACCTTCCGCAATATTGATATCTGACATTTTCTTACCTTCAGATTTAAGAATTTCAGCTCTTTTCTGTCTTTCAGCCTCCGCTTCTAAGTTCATGATTTTCTTAAGGCTTTCGCTGAGTTTGATATCTTTGATTTCGTATCTGAGACATTTAATCCCCCAAGGTTCGGTGGCTTGGGTGAGAGACTCTAAGATATTCGCGTTAAGAGCTTCTCTTTCCTCGAATGTTTTGTCAAGGCTGATCTTACCAATCTCGCTTCTCATGATACTTTGGGCGAGGACGTATGAATATTGTAAAGGATCAACCGCGCCGTACGAGCATTTGTAAGGGTCTTCTATTTTGAGATAGAGGACGCCTTCGATTTGGAGATGCACATTGTCTTTAGTGACGGCGTTTTGGGCGTGGATAGTAAAGGTTTGCTCTTTGAGTGAATGTTTATGAATGATTCTCTGGAAGAACGGGATCAGGAAATGGAGTCCGGGATCGAGGGATTTCCAGTACCTGCCCAAAAACTCCACGACGTAGGCTGATTGGTGAGGAACTCGGACGATGACGTTTCCCATTGAGGAAAGCTGGAAGTTTAGAAAGTTAGAATTTCTACCGCAGATATAATTTGAAGTTAGAGTTTTATTTATCGAAAGATCCAGGATCGTAACGATATGAGAAACAATAGAAATTTAATGGAAATACAAAAAGTCAAGATTGTATGATAGAGGAGTTGGAGACTCCACTCTTGTATGAGATTCATCAAATGGAAATGATCATGAAGCAAATACATATATAAATAATTCCGATATCATAATAATTCTAATAGAATAGTTGAAATTGTTAAAACCATATGTTTTCAAACGCTCGTTGATAAAACAACATTGATAAGGACTTATTATGTTTATGAGGGAGGAAAGTTTCTCAATGCCTCACATACTCACCACACGAGAAGTAATGATGTCCCAAGCACTGTATCATGGAGAATAGCAATTCAAATATTCTTGTCATTTTATTAATTCCGATAAGCACAAATATTTAATCGTTCTGAAAAGAATCAGCATGGTAAGATTATTGCCAAACTTACGTTTTTAGCAAATTAACTCTATCAATGCTAGGATACTGAGACTCAAGATACAAGTTTTGATGGAAGCCAGAATATCAGACTGGCGCCACCAACCAAACGAGAAGATGCACAGAGATTAGATGTGTCAGACGGAAGTCTGATCGTAGAAAAACGTGGTGGAGGGCAATTACCCGATATCTCGGCGGCTTCATTCGATTTCAGAAAATCAAGCCATCCTATCGTTTGCTTTTTCACAATGTTCTTTAAAGTTGCAGCCGTGTTATGGTGATTGTTTTTTCTCGGAACTCAATCAAGCATCATCATTTGTTCTCAGCTATATTATTTTCAATTGGGTATTCAACAATTTTCTGATGACGTTCATCACCGTGTCGATCCTAATCGCTTGCGATTTCTGGATGGTTAAGAATGTTTCAGGAAGGTAACTCAGTTTAAATCACGTGCAGAAACTAATCATAATATCCATGTATAAAGAATTCTCGTTGGGCTGAGGTGGTGGGTATACTTAACTCCGGAAGGCGAAGAGAAATGGAGATATGAGACTCGCAATACCGAAGCTCAGGCATCACGAGTTGATTATGCAATTTTTTGGTATTTTCAGCTGTTTGTAACTGCGTATTGGGGACTGCTAACGATCATTAATCTCATGACTTTTGCTTTCGGAAGGGTAGCTTCTCTTTGTGGAAAAGGCACTTCAACAAATTATAATATTTGCTGACTCATAGGCTTCGTTGGATCTTCTATGTGTGGCGTTATTGGGAACTAACTTATATAACTACTATAAATGCAGCAAGAGTAATAGTGACTTGGTTATGAAATGGAAATAACACTCTGTTGTTTATTTAGGTAGTCAAGCAAGTCTGAAGCAAATGAAAGATGAAGCTGGGCAAGCTATTGCGAAGAAAGCATTCTCGTATGCTGCACAAAAAGCGTTTAACCTTGCACCACAGGAAGCCTAGTGATTTTCTAAATGTTACGAAGAATGTTGTGATATCACTATTTATGTGCTTGATATGAAATTTTTGGTGTTTCGAATGGAGCAACTATTGTGTAAGTAGGAATACTTTTTAAACACAATAAAGAATGTGATTCTACAGCACTCATGTATTGAGTGCTGCATTCGATTTATTGTGTTTTGTCGCGCTCTATCTCTACGTAGTGTTCCTAATTATTTGCACTTTAATATTTTAGTAGATTCTAATACCATGTTCGCTTTCATTTAATTAGTTGAGCTTATGTTTTCATCTCAAATGGATAATATATTTTGTTGATACCATTAAAGAAAAATTCTGTTATCTTCTGGTGTATTAGCAATTGCAATTATCTTTGTTACAATTTGAGTCTTTATTTTTATATCACTCAAACGAGTATTACAAAGGTTCTTTGATTCTCTTTTTGAGTATTCGTTCACAGCTGTCCATAATTTATATGGTTACGGGTTCTATCTAATCCATCTCTCATAAGCTATTTTCATGGCCGATTTTTTCGAATGAATAAATTTAACTTTTAATTGTAATCAAAATCATCTTTCAAATAGTTCCTCATCGCCGCACCAAGTCAATCAAATGCAAATCAAATCAGAGCCAAACTCTCTCCTTTCTAAGCGTAATTCAATCAAATAGATCTATTAATAGCATTTACTTCGCTTGCTATCCCCTTGCATCACTCATAGCTCTTTCATTCTCATTTATTTTACAAAGAAAACATTCGACCACACCCTGGCGAAGAATCCAAATCCCCCAATCAAATCAGCCAAGGCGAGATTAGTTCGCCTGAAAAATCTCCACTAAAGAAGATGAGCATCAAAGATTTTACATTAATTCGAACGCTCGGTCAAGGTGCATATGCTGAAGTCGTTCTAGCTAAGAAACATTCAGATGGCAAACGCTACGCGATAAAAATTATGGATAAGAACTATATGAAAAAGGTTTGTTTTCTTGTCGGACTTGATAATTGACAGTAACAACCTATATAAAGGAAGAAAAAGAATATCAAGTGCTGGCTGAGAAGGAGATACTTTGCAAGCTCAACCATCCAGGAATTGTGAAGCTATTTTTTGCGTTTCATGATAAATCAAAATTATATTTCGTATTGGAATATCTGGCAGGTGGGACACTCTCAGATTTCCTTGAATCAAAAGGTAGGATTGCAACAAAATGGCTTTTTTGTTGTAATAGGTTTCAATTATTTTAGGTGGTAAATTGGAACTCCCACTCGCTAAGTTTCTTGCTGCTGAAATGGTGCTGATTCTAGAGTATCTTCATAAGAATGAAATCGTTCATCGTGATATAAAAGTAAGCAAATATTTTTTCATGATGTGATAAATAAAATGACCGCAGCCTGAGAATATAATGCTAACGAAGCATGGACATTTAAAGGCGATTGATTTTGCGACGGCAAAAGATTTTCGAAACAAGAAAGCAGTAGAAACAAACGAGATAAAGAGCAAGGAACTTTCAGAAACAGGATCTGAGAAAGAGGAACTAAGGCATCGATCTAGTTTTGTCGGTACGGCTCAGTTTGTCTCGCCTGAGCTTCTTGAGGATAGCGTGTGTGGTGCACCAGCTGATTTATGGGCCTTAGGCTGCATTATTTTGTTAATGACCACTGGGAAAATGGCTTTTGACGGAGCCAGCGAATACTTGATATTTCAGCAAATTAAAAATGTCAATATTCAGTGGCCATTGGTAATGGATACGAAGTATATGCAGGTCTCAATTGCTACTAGGAAATGGATTTGACCGCAAGAAATCTCGTTGAAAGGCTATTATGTAAGGAACCTGAAGCAAGATTGGGAGCTGGTGCAGAAGGTAATGCTATTGTTTTGAAATAAATGATGGTGATGATGACGTGTTGTGTCAATGGAAGGCTCGGCAAACGATTATGCTGCTCTGAAAGCTCATCCATACTTTGATGGAATTGATTTTAACAAATTATTTGAGTCGGACTCGCCTATTCTTAAATTACGGCCCTCTAAGAAAGTACTAATCTCTATCTTGTAAAAGAAGAATTTTACCGTATATAGGATAAACAAACGGTGAAACAACTTGTTCTTACGAAGGAGCCTAAGCTAAAATATTATGACGATATTCTCCAAAAACAAATGGTAATAATTTGTTCTCATATCTCTTCTTTATTAGAATGTACAATAGGAAATCAACATCGACAATCGTATAAAAGCAGAGGTCAAAAGTGAAAACGAGTTTCAAGTCTCTGGGCCAGGACACAAAACTATTTTTAAGGTGTTTTTCCATCCATAACTCATCTCATGAATATTTTACAAATTAAGTCTCTAGATCATCCAGCAAGCACATGGGTAAAAGCAATCAATCAACTTTCTACACGCTCAAATGATGGGAAGCACCTTTAAGCTATTTCATAATGTATTTGCTAAGCAGTGCAAAATTAAAAATTAATAAATCTGTACATAGTCAGGTTTTTTAGTTTTGTAAAGTTTAAACCCACTAAGTCTTCATTCTCTTTCTTCATATTTGATAATTATCATAAATTCTTGTGTGTACTCACGCTTATCTGATTGTTTGACGCCTCTCTACTATCTTCGCACTTAATAATTAGTTTTACAGCTGTTTTCTACGTTTTCATACTTTAAGAGAATCAATAATTGCATTGAAGCAATTTACTACTTTTGACCTGATAAAATGCAAACTAAAAAGACTGAAATTCTGACAATACTTCATTTCAATGACTGCTACAACATTGAGGAGCGAGAACAAGAGCCTGTAGGAGGAGTCGCAAGGTTCCACACAGCGCTCCATTCGTATGACGAAGAAGACCCATTAGTCCTATTCTCTGGTGACTTATATGCCCCATCTACTTGTAATTTTTTGGTCCTGAATAACCGTCTAAACCACCACAAGTGAGCAATATATACGAAGGCAAGCAACTGATAAAGCCCATCAACATGTTGAATATCAAAGCTGCCTGCTTTGGAAATCACGATTTTGTATGGCTATTATTGATGATTACTTCTCATTTGCTATGTAGGACTACGAAGAAGATGCTCTAATTGCACTTACTAAAGCTAGCAACTTTCCTTGGTTGATCTCAAACGTTACATGGCCCGGAGGTGCGCCACTTGCAAACGGGAAAGAATTCGTGGTTATTGAACATGGCGGACATAGAGTAATTGATTCATTTAATCTTCAGTCATTTCAATTGTATTATAACTCGCCTGTTGCTGACTAAAGATTGGAATTATGGGGCTTATTGAATATGAGTGGTTGATTACGTTGAAAACCGTGCCTTTAGAAGAAGTGACCTACACAGATTTTGTAAAAAAAGCAAAGGAACTCCAACAAAAACTGAAGGTTGAACTTCAATGTGATTTAGTGATTGCTTTGACTCATATGCGCTCGGTATCCGAAAAAATTGAAGGCTCGTTGACTAATTGAATTTAGGTAAATGATCATATTTTGGCAAAGGAAGTACCCGAGTTGGATTTGATCCTTGGAGGACATGACCATGTTGTGGAAATCGAAAGAATCAGGGATACTTATGTCATAAAGAGCGGAGCCGATTTTAAGCAATTTAGCCACATTCAGCTACAGTTTGTCTCGCCTGAAGAAATTACAGAAATCAAGTCAGGAAAACATCCTACAATTAAATCAGCTGATCTGCTCCATGAAAAATTCACCTTGCAATTGGAAACAATTGAAGTTTCCTCAAAATACGAGCCAAACGCTGAATTGAAAGAGCATGTAGACGGTTATATGAAAGAGTTGGCAAAACTCATGGATATTGTAACATTCTTTCTATTGAATACCGTCTATATCTGGATTTTATTAGAATATTGGTTATTTAGATGAGGAATTCGAAGCTCGGTTCGAAAAAGTGAGGGCAGAAGAAACCAACTCGGCTAATTTCTTCGCTGATATACTGCGAGCCTCTATGGAAGTCGATGTGGTGCTTTACAACGCGGGGACGATAAGAGCAGATTATTATTTCCAGAAAGGGTTTTTCAAACTGAAGGATTTGATCAATATGATCCCTTATCTGACGCCAATGACTGTGATTCAGATATCAGGTGAGGATATTATCAAAGCATTGGAAGCTGGATTTGAAAGGCTTCCAGCTTTAGAAGGGCGCTTTCCTATGGTATGATTGTCCTCGTCATAATATCAAAGAGTTAACTTCATTAAGGTGTCGGGAATTACAATGGATGTCGACAAGTCCAAACCGCCTGGGGAGAGAGTAGTAAGATCCAGTGTAAAAATCAAAGGCAATCCAATAAATCTTACTGCGATGTATAAACTGGGCACGCCTGAGTACCTTGCGAGCGGTAAGATCTGAATAGACCTCAATTTTGAGTTAAATATATCATGTTGCGTATTTAGGAAAGGATGGATACGATATTTTTGCGTCGCAAAAGCCGGTGTATCAAACAACAGAAAACAACACTTTTGTGCAGACAGAAGCCGTTAAGTTCTTCGGTATTTAAATACAACATTCGATTATTTGTTATTCATTATGATTTTCTAAATTAGATTTGAGAAAGGATCCCCATTTTATGGAGTTCTATAGACTAATGTCCAACAACTCAGTATCTGAAGGCATAGACTATCAGCTTGGTGAAGTGAAGCTCAGAAGGTTCACCAGTGTGGAACTGAGGAAAAAAGCCTATTGCGAATCAGTCCTTGGACTAATATCACGTGTTATTGATGATAATGGAACCAAATTGTTCGCGATTGCGCCTAAAGTCGAAAACCGCATTAGATATATTTAATCTTTAATGCTGACATGTGAGGGAATGAAGACAGAAAGTTTGTAGTGAAATCTCGAGTTTCATGTCAGAATGATAGTCTTTAGACAACCTAACTTTCTACCGAAATTTTCATACTAAATTTTGGTTCTCCCACCAGTAAATCTATCAACAAACAATCAATAGCAACATCCGCTGACATTTTATTCTCATCAGATATATCCTTTGACCTTTGCTTAAGACATTAGGAAAATTGTTTACCGCAATATCTGTTCAGTATCGCAAACTTCCTCGAGGAGTTAGTGGTCATAAGTCCTCCTTCTTCTCTGAGTCCATTTAACTTGATTTTTCCAGTCAATAAAATTAAAGAGTGAACACTGTTAATCATAGCAATTTTAGATTCCACGAAGCTTTAATTGGAAGCAAAACACTTGAAGAAAAAAAAACAAAAATCATACTCCATCAAAGAGTTTCCAGCTTCTATCATCAGTAGCTTATCCAGATATTAGGAACACTTTTGTGAATGTTCCAGCATGAGTTGGATATGTTGTCGCCTCCACCAATAAAATATATATATAAGCGCTGCAAAGAAACAACGAAAGATTTAAAAATTAATTACTACTTTAGAATCGATGAATAGAGAGTACGAGGGTTCAGACGTCACTCCTTACCGCGTATCTGACATGACAAGCACTGGTACTACTCCTTCTTCAATGAACACATTGCTTACTGCTGAATGCTCGTAGATAAATCATCAGAGCCTTTGATCACCCGAGATGGTAGTTTATATTATTCGAACAATCCATCTTACACTCATTAAGCTGACGCACGAATGGGAGCTGATGGCGAGGCACAAACCTCCGATAAAAGTCCAGCAAAAAGAAGCATGCAAGGTAAACAAGATCCTTAGGTCCACCTTCTCAAATTGAATTTAGTTGAATATGGCTCTTGGCTTCACAGAACTTTCGGTCCAATGAAGCCAGGTACGATATCAACATTTTTCCTTTGCTTTATGCGATGTTAGGATCGATAAGAGCTTCGATATTTTCTCTCGTGGCAACTGCTTTGGGAACGGGTGTGCTTGCCTTGCCATTCTTATTGAGACTCACTGGACTGGTTCTTGGGCTTGGATTTTTGACACTCGGAGCGACGCTTTGCTTGATCTCACTCTACATGCTTTCCTACTGTTCATTCAAAAAGCAAGAGACTCAGTATTCCGTTCTCGTTGAAAAAGTGCTTGGCAATGTAAAGATTTATGGTTTTCCTCGCTCAGAATTCAAATTTTATATTAGACAGCAGCTAGAATTATGGACGGGCTTATGAGTTTCTATGGTTTTGGAGCTGCTGTGGGATATCAAATCACAAGTGAGCAAATTCTTGCTTTATGCGGAAACTAATCATTAATTTCTTCAATAGTCTCGCAATTTTTCCCAGACATCGTCTCTGGTATCACTGGGCATCCGTATACTCCGACCAACCTCGAAAGATTCATTCAGGTTGGAGTGGTCACATTAGCACTGTTCCCCATCAGTCTCATCAAAAATCTATACGGAATCAGATACGCCACTTATTTCGGAGTTGCCTGCATTTTCTACATTCTCATCGTAAATTTCTTCCTGCAAATTAAGGCTAAGCTTTACTTTGCTTCCAGGTTGTTGTTGCTCAGACTCCTGAATATATCAGGGAAGAAGACTCGCTCTCTAAAATCACATACTTCGACTTTAATATCGACTTCTTTACCTCCTTCGCTATTGCCAGCTTCTCGTTTACTTGCCATTCCAACCTGTTTCCTGTGAGAACCGAGCTCGCACGAGCCAAAGACGCGAGACTCAAAAAGGTAATTTATTTAAATTTTTCAGGGTTGCTAACATGCTTAATATTAGGTGGTGAGGAGAGTTGTTGGAATCAATTCATTCTTGTACTTCCTTATGGCAGTCTGCGGCTACCTTTCCTTGACTGATCAGACTCCTCAATTGATAGTCCAAAGACCAAAGTTGCCTGGTGTGAAATTTGATTGGACCATGATTTTAGCTTTGTGCGCAATCTCTTTCACCTTGTTCATCTCGTCGATTATTAACCTTGTCCCAACGAGACTTCAGATACTGATCATTACAAAGAAGAACGAGAACACGGATAATAAAATCCATGTATTGCTCACAGCAGGATTGGTTTTTTGCAGCGGGTTGATAGCGTACGCCATTCCGAATATTATTTCAGCACTTGGACTCATTGGAGGTATCGGAAGCGTGTCGCTTTCAATAACTTTCCCATGTAATGAATTGATTGTTAAGAATTTGACTGATTTAATGTTTGTTATTAGTCCTGCTGTATGCTAAAGTGAGAGAGGAAGACACTGAAGATGGTCCAGCTCCAAAGGCTCTAATTGTGCTCGTGAGAATTCTTGCTGTTATGTTTAGTATTCTTGGGCTAATTGGAGCAGCAATATCGTTCGGTGAGGCTTTGGATTGGATTTGTGGACAAGGAAAAGTCTGCAATTGATTTAGATAGTTTATTCTTTTGATTTAATTGTGCTTATGGATTTCTCGTATTTTTCTTTTGTTGGAAGGTTGATTTCGACAACGTAGTAAAGAATTCTAAGACATTGACCATTTAAAATTGCATGAGTTTCAGTAGGTTTCAGAGGGATTCTTTGTGATGGTTGCTAAAAATATTTGGATCTAGTTTCTTTGAAGAAAATGTTATTTGACTCTCCTTTTCGTTATCTGGTTAGAGGGAAATGATCTTCTTAAATGTCTAAAAAATTTGAGAATCCTTGCTATTCTCTAAGTATGATGTCAGGATATTATGATCCTGGTATTATGTATCAAAAACATGCATTTTAAATTATATTAGTTTGTAATATGATTTCCATACAGGCATTCTACATCTAATCAATTTTCAAATGAAAATCCTTTACGCTGATTTGATCTCTGTAACAGATAATTGCCTTTAACAAACTTTCTGATATTTTTACCATTACGATATTTCAAATCTTGATGACTTTTCGAATTTAAACATGAGAGAATTTTTCAAATACCTTTTACCAGATTGCATTATTTGATCTAACTAATTAATTATTTATATAATTGCGAGTTCGTTCTTATATCAACCCAAAATAATTAGCTTCATTTAGTTATCTGAAGTAATCGCAAGTAATTTTGCAAAAGATATTTACTTTTCTGTAGAATTGGCTGACTCAACTTTTTCGCTGAATACAAATTCCTATCAGAATTTACTTGGCAACCCCAAACGTCAGATAATTTACTGTGCTATAACTGAAGTTATTAATGATATACAATGAGATAGTACTTCTTAACCCATACTTTATAGTAAGTCAGAATAGTAATCGAAATGCTAAACTTAGTGTGTTGTTTCTAACTTGTTAAATGTAACACCACATTTACTTCCCTATAAAATCAGATTGGCTCCCACTTACAATACTCAAACAATCATGAACGACAATCATAAATTCTTAACTCTAGTTAGACAAACAAAAGAAGTCATCATTTATTCAGAGGGAAATTTGTAAATTCTGCACCAATTACAGAATAAACATCCGAAAGGAATTATTATATATATATCCTTACTAGCGTGTGGAGAAGGTCTACATCACTAACCCAAAAAAAAAATAAGGAAAAAAAAGTATCTATGAATAAAGAATATCGTAATGTCCTGGTCTATATAGAAGAGTGATGAAAATATCCTTGCTGTTTGCATCCTCAGGTATTTGAATAATATCGCAGTCCTCCTTCTTCGCATTTCCGTCCAAATACACAATTCTGATTGGCACTTGCATAAAGTTCACGATAGCAGTAATCTGGATCTAAATTCACATTCAGAGCATTAACAACTTCACATAACAGCATAATTTTTTACCTGATCGCACTCTTTATCGATCGGCTCGACCTCAGTCTGGCAGAAGTAGTCCATCGTCATTCCGTCCTCAAGGAAACTCTCATACAAGAAATCATTGGTCTTCAAGTATCCCGCGGTTAAGAATCTCATATACATCACAAGGTAGTCAGACTTCTCTTTATTGCGGATGGTGTCAATCCTAGACAGTAAAAATATCAACTAACGCTCAACCACAGCCTATATTACAGCATCGACTCACTCATATAGCCCTTGCTAATCAGCTCCAGTTGATCAAGCATAGCCTGTTTAAAATCATCAATCACGAAAACCTCGTACCCTGCAAGGAAAAGGTATTCTTGACTGTCTTTGACAAATTTGATCATTCTTTCAATCAAGGCAGTGTCTTTCTTTTTGATCATATGCTCGAATAAACAGAACAAGAACGATCGGTAGAAACAGCTGCCGTCTCTTCTAACCTTTCTGTAGTCTGGATAAGAGTTTTTCAATTTCTAGTCGAAATCAATAATAAACGCTCAGAACTAATCAAGTTGCAAAATACTGGAATTTTCTTCAGAAAGCCTTCATTTCCTGTGAATTCAAACTCTAGCATGTCCAAAGGAAGAACATCTGAGATAAGAGGGGAGTCCTTTTCAATTTCCATGCGAATCTCTTCGTTTTGGCGATCAATGAGGTTCGTATCGTACATTAGATAGTCTTTTGGCAACTCATTATCTCCTTTAGCTTGTTCAACAGCTGCCTTGTCATCTGTTTTGTTCTCTTTCTTCTCTTCCTCAGCCGCCTCGATACTCATCCGACCACCCTTAGGTCGGACCTCATCTACATCGAGATTAACGTTAGGTTTTCCATCTCCAAAAAGGGAGGATTGGCCTGGTGTTTGATTGATTTGAGGCATGATGGTCTCTTTTCCGATGGTGGAGTAGTCTAGAGTTTCGAGAATTGGTGTCTTAATTCCACTTTGGAAGAGTTTCTGTTGTTGCGGTTCCAAACGAACTGGGCGGAGAAAATCCAAGCCTCTGTCAGTTTCCATAGTATTAGTTTGTTGGGATTCTGGCTGTGCGCTTCCACTCATAGCTTTGCTCTGCGTGAATACCTTTTTTAGTAATTTATTTATTTAAGTTTGATGATTGTCAATTTTGATGCTCACTAAATAGCAGTTACGATGTCAAAATTGAAAAGGGAACATATGTGATAATTTTTCGAAGGAGCTCGATTTAGTTTTGTTGAAGGCGCTTCTAGTCTTAATTGCTCAAACTAGGTAGCTTCTCCAACGTTTGGATTGTCATCGAGAGGGTTTTGCGTTCCTAGCTTTTCAACAAATTTAACAAAATTGATAGTAACTCATCAGAATTTACACCTAATTTCATTTTGTTCCGATCAGAGGAGAATTAATTGATAACAAAATAGGAGTGATCAACAAGTTTATCGAAATTGACAGTAGAGAACATAATTTTGAAGTCAGTGCAAGGGAAGATTTTGCTATTACTAACTATATACATACTAAGAAACATTTCAAAAAAAAAAGGTAGTCCAGCCAATCGCCTTTACAACTTGTTTTCAGCAAATTAGTGCAAAATCTCATTTCTTTTTCTCAGTACTACTTTCTATGTATTGATGTGGACATAATTTATGTGACTGCGCCATATTAACAGCTTTGCGCTCACCCTCATTCATAAAATATCTAGGTTTTGCTATAGAATACGATAGTGATATTGCACTACTTGGGAGAAATATGAGGAGTAGGTCTCCTTTGAACTCATTGGATAGTTAAGAAGAGAGATTATGAAACCAATATCATAGGCACTGCAGAAAATCTAAACTATGTCAATGATTTTTCTGATTATTTTCTCCTATCATGCTCATAAATCTTGCGAAATAAAGCATAACGACACTGCAAATTGAGTGCAAAAAACAGATGAATATGAGGCAAAGGAAATCTTTACCGTTGTTTGTTATTCCGATGTAAAGAACTTCCCCTGTCCTGAAATCTAGCAATTTTGTTGTTACATCAGTAGATGCACTTGCAAGTATATCTCTATTGGGATGCCATCGCACACAGCTGATAGTATCTAGGCATCTTCAAAGGATTAGTGAAAAGCAAACCTGACCCAAAGAAATTAAAGAGGCTACCTTCATGAATTTTCTTCGAAATTTTGGCAATCATGAAAACTTTTTGTGGTTTCATGAAAATCATTAATGAGGTTTGCCAAACTGAGAGTGCCTAATTGGAGAATTTCTGTTAGAGATAAATTGACTTTTGTAAAAAGAGAAAATATCCAGAGGTTGGCTTCATTAAATTCATGGATTTCTAGTAGAGAAGCTTTCAATTCTTTTTCGAAAAACAATAACAACGTGATGTTATTAGGACGATAACTTAATCGTTCAAATTAGTTAGTAGTTTTTGGAGTAAGCATAATAAGAGATGCGCAAATCGGTCAAAATCAGAAAGAACCAAAGTGGCCTTGCATCCTCCATCATTGTGTAGTAGATTAACTCATTGTCTGTTGCCCTTTACTGAAAAATTGTCAACACTCAGAAACGTAGATAATCACGAAAATTGAGTATCATTTGGGCTCAAAACAACGCTATTTAACAAATATCAATTTTGTAACTTTCAAAAAATTAACCAGGGGTATTAGTAATGTTTTACAAACTCTTAAGACCTAACGAGTAAATTCAGAGCTGAAGAGCGATTTTCGGAGCTAGGCTTGCTAAAATTATTCAAAAAAAGGACAAACAGCGGCTAGAGTTCATTATATACTATATGAAATCCAGATATATTCTCCAAATTAGATATTAATTGTCTATTTAGAAACTAAATACCGGCAAATCAAGATCAAATCGCATCCTCAAGGAACCTTGATTCTCGCAGATTTGAAGCAACCAGTTTATGAAAACGTGTTTCATCAGAATCTTGACTTCTAAATGGTAATAATTTCCTCTGATTACCTTGAAACAGCTTCTTATCTAACTTTACGATGATTGCAAGCGAGGAAAAGTCTGTTTCACATACTTCAATGCTTCGAGCAAACAACCTTCCAATTCGAAATCATTCATCCATTATAGCACAATTGAGAAGAAATTTGTCCTAGTTACCCCTTTCTTGCCTTCACTCAAAGAATCGTTTACGTTAGAACGATTTCCACTCAAAGTTCAACGAAAAATAAATGTTTCTTCATTGTTTCCGTAAATTCTTCGTTAGATTATGATCTAAGCGACTTGGCCAAATAAAATAGCGCGATTGGATTAGATCACTTATTATCTAATGAGATAAAATTTATTCTCCCAATAGAAGGGTTTTTACAGGAACAAATGTGAATTGCGAATGATTAATTAGAACATATCTCTGCAAAAATAACTCGCTTAGAATTATCAGATAAAACTGCTCAAAAAACCAAAATGAAGAGAAACATCAGAGTTCCAAGGTTCAAATCAAGCTCACAATTCGATAAAATCTTGCACAGCACTGATATCTCTCAGATTCATAGCCCATCTCAGCTGCAAGTTCAACATCATGATTCAAATCTTCGTATTCTGACTCTCGAAGACAAAAAGGACGATTTAGGGATCTTCTCGAAAAGAATTCCAACTAATCCAGACAATGAGACTCCGAAACTGACTCAAAGAAGCCTCCTTCCTAAGATCGGTGAGTTGTTTTATCACTATCATGCTAGACCTGTTTTCTCTAGAACATTCGCCCCGGTTCCAATTACAGTCAGACCAAACCGTTAACGGCAACAGCCATGTCTCTGATAAATACAGTTATAGAGCGCTTACCGAAAGAAGAGTACTGATATATTTGCAGTTCGAGCTCTGAATTTGTTTACTTTGAAGGTGAAAGTGTTGAATTTCGTTATCGATATGAAGGAATCGATTCATTCGAAATATCAAGATAACAAGCACATATTGCCAGAGCGTGCTGATTTGAAAAAAGCGGTCCATTCGTTGGAGATGATCTCTCAGTAATCAACGAGCTGATTTGATTTGTTGAATAATTTGAAATGCTGTAGAGAAGAGAGTTCTTACTATGATTTGATGCAGGACATTGTCAAGATGATCAAAATGGGGCTCTATTTCAATAAGGAGTTACTTAAAAAATCTGAGAATTTGTGGAGTGCTTTAGATACTCAGACATCCAGTAATTATGGCAATGTGGCTGTTTATTGATTGAATTTGTTGTGCTGGATAGAAAAATTGTCATTACTAAGCGAGGAGTCAAACGTTCCATACTATTCGGTCTGTTTGATGTTATTGAAAGATCTGAACAGGCAAAAGGAAAGTATGAAATTGCAGTCGACGGTGAATATGCAAAAGCTCAATGGTAAAATTTCCATGCTGTTGTTTCAGCTTAGCATTTCCCTCTCGTTGCTGTTGCCATAGAGCAAAAGACATCTTTAGAACAATCTTATGGGCAATTAGCTGCGGAAACCGAAAGAAATCATACCCAGGCGATGCAGGCGCTTCAAGCAGAGAGAGATGAAAGAGAGATACAACTAAAAGCTCAAGTAATAATTGGAATCAATTTCAATTTTTCTAATCTCTCGGCGCAGATTGATGAGTTAAATGAAAAGATCGAAATTTTGAATGGGAGAATTGCTGCTCTGACTAAAGAGAATAATGAGCTGCAGGATGATGTTACGATGCTTAAACATGAAAAACGCATGTTAAACGAAAAGATAAGCCAGCTGAACGATGCAATAAGACAGAAAAACCGCATTAATAGAGAGCTGAATGACAGATTATTCATAGCAAAATCGCATTTCCTCACTGCGAAGGATGCGACTACCGGCATATTTTCAGGGCTTGTAAATCTCAAAGAGATGATTAAAAGCTTCAGCAGGATGGGGGCTGAGGCCTTGACTCCACGACCTGACTTTAAGAAACTGTTGACTGAAAAGAAAGTTGAGCATCTATTCTCAACAGGTGATTTAGACATGCATTATGAAGTTCGTTTAACGATAATCATTAGATGAGAAATCTCAAAAGACAGGCAAATTAGTCGAGACCCTTTTAGAAAAATATACTTCAACCCTGCCGCCTGAGAAGCTTGCCGCAGGAAATGCGAATATGAGTGGTGAGAGCCATTTTTGCAGACAGAGCTCTAGACGAGGGTCATTTTCAATTCCAAAAGGAGGTGGCATCATCCACAGAGCATCAACTCCGCGAGCTAGTGCAATGAAAACAAATCAGCAGAAACTATTCAATTTCAATAATAGTGATGTTGCAAGGTACGCGCTAGAAGGGCATGCTGGAAAATCAGAGTTTGCTATGGCCAGGCGATCCTCAATCGACTCGGAAAAATTATCTGAGAAACGAAGCGGTTTCAGAAGGATTGATAAGCCAAATGGCTCGATCATTTTGTCAAGGCTAAATTTGGGAGATGATACTCCTCAGAATAATATAACCGATGAGAAGCAACCAGACAGCTCCGCGAAATCCAAATCTCCGAATGATGGTGATGATGATAGTAATGATCATTCGATCATTCTAGGCGACGATAATGAAGATAAAAGAAAAACTATTATTTTCGGAACAAGTCGAGATCAGATAAAGTTGACTGAATTTAAAATTCTGCAAACATCAGAGCAACTTGCTGATCAAATGGAAAGTACGAAGGCTATGCTTGATGAGTTTTTGAAGTCTTATGCTCAAATAAATAAAGAGCATGCTAGTTAGATATGAGATAATATTTTTTATCAATATGTAGTGAACACTAATCCGTGTGTCTGAGTATAATATTGAGTGATGCGTTTGCTATTAACACTTTTCTTCATATTATCATATTTCATAAATTTGTATGGTGCCGCCTTTTTTGTTGAATCTTAAATCCCAAAATGAAAGGTATAAAATTATGGCTTATAGTTTCACTGAAAAATTTGAAAAATGCTTAATGCGAGAAAAATTTACTGCTAATTCGAATGTTTCAATAGAAACTTCGATTCAAATTGATTTTTTTCATGAAGAGAGTGACCGTGACTCATTTAGAATTAGAGGCGATCTTACGGCAGCAGGTAATGATGCTAAGCAATTTTGAACCTGCGAATTATTTAAAGGTAACATTTTTAGAAAGCGAGAGGTGTACTTAATTCAGCTAAAGAAGAGGCTCTTATCCTATACAACTATGATCTGCACCTTAAACTCGGACTAACTAAATAGGCGGCCGATTTCTATGAAATACCACTTGCTCTTTCTAATGATTAACTCATGCGTTAATTCAGCCACAGCAAATTTATGAACTTATGATTGAGAATTTGAGTTAAAAACTTCCCAACTATTCGTTATTGCTTTTAAAAAGCGCATCGAATTCCAATTAGGCACTTAATAATTTAATAAATTTTCAGCGATGGAAAAAAAAAATCACTCATTCAAAAATACCATCGTAGGTGCACTCGCAGGTTGCGGAGCTGTCACTGTCAGTAACCCATTCGATTGCGCAAAAACTCGTCTCCAATTGCAAGGTGAACTCGTAAAGACAGGAACGTACCAAAAAGTTTTCAATGGTGTCTTCGACACTGTTATCAAAACCGCGAGACACGAAGGCATCTTTGCTATCCAAAAGGGCCTCGTACCAGCCTACTGGGTCCAAGCAATTATGAACGGCATTCGTTTCGAAGTGTACGAGACTGCCAAGAAGCTCAGATCTCCAGAAAGCAGAAACAATACATTCATTAACTTTGGCTGCGGAACTGCTGGTGGATTCATCGGGACTGTTGTGTCATCGCCTTTCCAGCTCATCAAAACAAGGCAACAATCGAAGAGTTACGCGAATATCACAAGACATGTTTATGATTATACAGGCACCTGGGACGCATTGGTAAAAATTTACAAGGCAGAAGGAGTCAAGGGACTCTACCATGGCGCGTTTGTTTCTGGAATTAGAACTGCGATCGGAGGAGCCATTCAACTGTCGTTTTATGACAAGTATAAGTATATGGCGAAGAAGTATTTGCATATGCAAGATGGTTTCGGCCTCTTTCTGGTGGCGAGTATTTCCGCGACGCTTACGAATTGTATAGTGGAGAGTCCTATGGATGTTGTTTCGACTAGAATATTCCAGCAGAGATATGGCCAGAAAGGAGGAGAGCTTTATTCAGGACCGCTTGATTGCGTCGTCAAAACTGTGAAAATTGAAGGTATTTCTGGATTGTATAAGGGATTCAGCGCTATCTGTGCGAGATTGGTCCCTCATTCGATTATCTTTTTGCTTTTGTCTGAGGTGCTTAAAGAAAAAATTTTTATAGAAAGCATCACGATGTAATGCGTTATTCATAATGGTATTAGGATATTTCTCGTTGCGTAGTAGAGTTTGATCCAATAGTTGTCATGGTTATCACCATGAATATATAGTTTCCAAATGGCACTGTTATAGATCTTTTGCAGAGATAGTTTCAGAGTTGAGTATGATGAAATTCAAAAATCTTGAAATAATATTTCTTGCTAATGGGTTTAAGGAGAACGAATGTTTGATTCAGCTATGATAATTGAATGACTCTTGCTCGAAAATAAAAAGAATCCTTTAAAAATGCTTTCACAATCATTCATCGATAAGATATGAACTAGTACATCTATGAGAACACGAAGAGCTCAAAATATTTTGTGCTCTCAAGCATTTTATCATTCCAAAAAAACTGAAAAGAAGCAATAAAGTTTTCATAAGGAATGATTTCTACTTCTTAAATTGTTTGCATCGTTTCTCTGTTCTGTCTTCAAACTTTCCGAGCAGAGCAACTAAAACGAGGGTTTCTTGAGATATTTAGGTAGCGGATAATTACATTTTTCATTATCCCAGCCGATCATTTCTAATCCTCTTAAGAAGGCTTTTTCTATATTAAAAAACACTGGTTTGTATCAACAAATAAATTGCCTGAATATATTCGCTTTAAAAAGCGATTTATATTAGGCCAGTATCGTCAAATTAGAAGCTGCACCTAAACTTCGAAATTCTTTGATTTAGTGCGATGGCATGGACTCAGTGGCTTCTCAAAATCAGAAACGATTCTCTCATTATTGTTGTAACACACAAAGACTAAATTAATGCTGCAGAATGCACCTGTTGAGTCGTTATTGAAGTAGCTTCATTAGCATTCTTGTAAAGGAGAGAAGGATTAAATGAACAGCATCTGAGAGTTGAATTCTCGATCAAACAGAATGAAAATCCTTGGCGACTTCATTCAAATGGCTTCCTCACCTTCATCTAAGAACCAAAAATTATCGTCAAAAAGAACGTTCAGAAAATCAAAAGTAAGTTTAACGATACTGAATCAACGCGTTATAGAAAAAAAAAACAAGAACAATCAGTACTAAATGGCAGTTATAAATCATTCGAGCATGCAATTTTGATGATTCTAAATTTTAATTTGATGATGCTAAATCTAAATTATACTCCTATGCGTATTTAACGTATTTCCCAAAATGTTCTAAATTAACGACTGACCAACACCTTTTAAGATTAGAAGTTCTGGCTCTATTATAATATATTTATCCCTTTAAACACAAAGTGAGAAGCAATTTTATGAAAGTTTTTGTCAATCTTCATCGGGAAGCAAGCTCAAGATCTGAATCTAGTCAGATTAATCTAAGCCAAGAGCATGAGGAATCTCCAGGCGCAAGCGTGAAAATAATGAAAGGGGGAAAAAAATACTGCTGTGGGGCGAATCAATGTGGAAAAAGTTTCTCTCATCGATCAACCCTGGTAAAGCACCAGAGAATCCACACAGGAGAGCGACCATATGAATGCAAAATTTGTGGGTCCTCTTTTATCCAAAGTTCGAACTTGAAAAGGCATCAGTTGGTGCATACTGGAGAGAAACCCTATAGCTGTGAGATTTGCCATAAAACGTTTACAACGTCATCGAATTTGAAGATACATCAAGCAATTCATGTTACGAATAGCGATAGAGATAAATTTGAGTGCTCTGGTTGCCACAAAGTTTTCCTTTATCGATGTAGTTTGGCTAAACATCAGAAAAGGTGCGTGCCAAATGCGAAGGAAGATGATGATGAAAATAATATCGCCCGCGAGCTAAGCGATGAAGCTACCAAAAAAATTAAAAAAGAGGAATGTGATGAGACCTGTCCTGAAGTTACATTAAAAGCCATGTCTCAAAATAATCTGCAACCCAATTTGCAACTACCAGAGCGCAAGCAAGAGGAATTGGGGATGGAAACTCCGTTTAATCTCAACAAAGGCACGCTTTTGGAGGTTTTAAATGAAAGAGGAATGAGAAATTGTGTTATTTTATGCAGTCAACTCCCAATGAGTTTCTTCCCATTAAACTTGGGATTTGGATCGCCGAGTCAAAATATGCTCGTAAAAGGCTTGATGCTTAACTTCCAGATCTTGAGTGAACTCAAAGCCCATAATCCGCTAGCTGGGAGGCTTTTGGATATCAAGTAAATAGAGATTAATTAATTTGAAGGAAAAACACATTATTGAGTTTTATATGGAAATATAAGTACAAAATATTATTCCTGCAATCAACACGTGATTTTATTATCCATAGCTTTGCTTTTCATTTCAGATTGGAATTGTATTAGAATAAAGATTATATGCATGCTTCTTTATTCTTATCTTATGAGCTTTAATACTTAATTTTTTTTTGCAATCTGAATAATTGAATAATCTGGAGATCTATTTGGTTAATTGAACTAACAAAAATCAATTAAAATGATTAATCTTATTATTATTTTCATTGAATTGGCCTGTAATATAATTTCAATTTCACACAGATTCAATCTATCATCTATAAAACTTCGAAGTCAAATTCAAAACATAGATCAGACAAAAAAAGGATCTTCATTACTAATAACAATTATTTCAATCAATAAATAAATCTAAATGACTTTTATAATTGTGAAGCGGGGACGTTCGGGAATATGATCTGGGAATTCCAAACGAAAGGAATATGTTTTTGCAAATTCCTTACTGTCGATATTACCTGATTTCGCATCAAGTTTACCCTGAAATAACAAAGTAATAGTTAACTTTATCCAGATAAAAATCGACTCAATTACCATATCTTATTGTCTTCAAAGATAACTCTTAATGATGCTTCTGAAAGCACTCCAGTAACAAGTTCTTCAGATGAGCTTGTTGGAAGAATGGGCGGAAGATTCTTGCCTTGTACCTGCACAGCGGGGTCAACTATTTCGGAAGCGGTCCATTAAACTGATAATTGCGAAACGTGTTTACCAGCAAAAAGGGGTTGTCCCGGCATAATTTGTGTATTTCCTAAATGCATTTGGTTATTTGGAACTATTGGAATGACTCTAAACGCTCCCATCACAATATGATAGAGAATTGATGCCAATAACAACAAGACTTCTCTATGTTTTGGCGTAAATTTCTGAGGAAGCCGCTTGAGTACATCTTTAGACCTTGGTCTCAATATATTCTGATGAATGAGTCCACGGATAAATAACTGGCAACCAAGGATCATTTGAGCCGGGTTCACTATTTGCTCACTGATAATGAACTTGATTATAATAATGTTAATGCTTGAAAATACCTCAGCAACATTCTGCCAAAGCCATTGAAGTTCAGTCTATTGAGTTCGAAAGCGCTTAAATAGCCCGGCGGGATATATGTCAAATTGTGAGTCAGCATTCCTTAATATCAATTAGATATTTCCTGAGGGTTGAATTGCAATACCAAAGAATCTTAAACAGTCATCGTTATAGTCTCGTGAAGCTGAAGCATTGTTCATTAAATTTATCAGCGCTTCGATTTTGTCCTAATGGTCTTTCGTTAAGAGAGAAATAACAAGCAACAGCTATACCGTCACATATTTCACTTGAACTTGCTGTTGTTTTGTTGGTTTTTTTCCCGCTGGAAGGATAATATTGATTGGTTTTTTATAATTAAGAACCTTGTAATGATATCTCTGTTTGAACTCCTCTAAATGAGTATTTGATTACCTCTATTAGTGTATCAAGCACTCTCTGATTAATTGCGTCAACCATAGCCTGGATATCGTTGATTATTGACTGATCAAGAGAGGTTTTTTAAAATTACTGAATCAGATGCTGGGATCAGCTTGACGTATATTTCATTGAGAAACATTCTTCTTTGATAAGCGAGTAAGTATGCTTTTCTTCTGATAATTGGGGGCATAACCATTAACCACAGATAGCCTCGAAGCTTCTTTCGAGTGATCCTATTAATCGCGAGTTTAGATGGTGGTGGTGGCAAGCAAGATTTTTTCTACTCCTTATTGGCTTTCGCGTTCCTTATTTGCTGTAACAATTTCTCCTCTTCGGCCTTCCGATCTGGCATTTGACTAGATCGCTCATGTGGATTATTAGTATTATCTTCTCCAATGCTGTCATCATCATCATGACTCCTCATTCTTTTCCCTTTCATTGCTCCTGATCGTAATAATATTAGATATTAAGCCATTAATTTTGGTGTTCTTAACTCTTCTTGCGCTGAGCAAGCTTTCTCATCGCTTGCATTTTTTTTTGCATTTTCATATAGTCTTCCCATTGTTTAATATAGTAATTTTGCATTCTTTAGTTTTGTCATCACATATTAAAATCAAACGCAGAAATTACGCTAGCATCGCTTGGGGATCGAAGTGAAATGGATTGATATAGGCCATATAATGCTGAATATGCACTAATTTTTTTAAATTTGATTCGAAATGATAGAGGAAAAGTTTACCATCAGGCGCAAACTGTTGCATCGTTAAAATATTGCTGGTATTTTCTCGTTGGGGTATAGGCATCTGCCTGTTTGGCGGAGGAATATAATCCTCCTCTATTTCATCTTCGTAATCCTCTTCTTCTTGATGTTTGGACCAATGATGGGAAATTCTTTTGCTCCTATTTTTCTTTTTTTTCAATTTCGTGATATATTCCTCGTCACTTTCCTCGTTGCTGCTTGCTTGCGCACTATCTTCGCTTGAGAGCTCTCTAAGTCTAGATATTGCATCGTGGAAGTTTAGGAATTATCTGCAAGAGAAGGGATACCTGGTTTTCTTATCTCTCATATCCATATTATGTAATTTTCTCACGAGACTATCTAGCACATCCGCATTTTTATGAACATGATGGTTTTTTTGGTCAAAGTTATTTATCGCTCCTCTCTCAGATGCATAGTCAAGCCTTTGATATCTGGGCTGCATGAAATCTGAGCGGTAGTTGAAAGAGTGTTTTGATTTTGGACTCGCAAAGCGATCAGCCTTGTTCGGATTATGTGGTGTAAAAAATCCTTTATGGGGTAACTCTGGATAACTTTTCTGACCTTTTTGACTGCCAAGGGAAACATCATTCGCTTTTTTGAGCTGGTATTCCAACATATTTTGATGAGATTTCAACTATTGCATTGGAGATATTCACTTTGATGACATAAACAGGACACTATCATACGTTGAGGTGATTTATGCGATCGCTTGTATCTTTAATAAATTGCCTTTTGAGCTGCTGTCGTTGGCGGTTTGTATCTTGTTCTCTTTCATCTTCTGTACGCCTGAAAGTAGAACATGTTTGCAAATTTGATAAGAAGCAGAACTAAGAGACGAGTACCAATTGTCTACAGCTCTATTTTTGAGTGGAGGCAGCGCTGTCCGGTAATCTATTGGTTGATAATTGTCAATTTCCGTTTGAATTCGTTTCTTACTTGGGAATAATGAGTCCTCTGGTCGCGTCTAAAGTTAAAGATAGGTGAATTGAATGCAATTAGAGGATGGAGAATCTATACGTTCTTATAATTCATTTCTGATGAGTGCTAGGAAATAAAGTTCCTTTATTGTTGTGTTACTCTACTTTCGTTTCGCAATAAAAATTTGTGAGAAGGTTTCATTTAGCAAAAAAATGGGCTTTAAAAATTTTCCTATTTATGTGAAACTTGGATTAGAGCCTTCTTCTCAAGCTCTGTCTTGTATTACACACTTACTCATATCATTTAGTCCAGAAATAAATAATGCTTTGTTATTCTTTCGATCTTATGTAGCAATAAACGGAGATTTCAATAAGTAATTCTAATCAAAGCAAGGAAGAGCCGGGACAAATTCTTCTGCGCGTAAAATTAATGCCGATGATACAATTTCACAAACCAATCAATCATCTACATGAAATTATGGTTGTAGAAACGATTTGGAGATATAAAATCTATGAAGAACATAATTACCACAGTGAATTCAATCCAAAATTCATTCTGAAAAAAAAATTCCTCGCCGACGTGAAGGTAGAGAAGAGGAAGCACACGCTTTTTTCAGTTTGCTCCTTGTGTTAATTGGTGTTATATTGCCCTTCATACACTTTGAATCTTACCTTATTATTTCAGCTTTTATCTTCCATACAATGAATTAAGGATCGAATGATTTTTCTCGGAGTTATTGACAAAATTTTCAGCAATGTTCAAAATAAAAGGAATGTGACTTTAATGTTAATATCTGAAATTAGACCACCTACCTTCTTGGCAAGTAGGGTGCTATTTTCGACGCCTTTTCTGATGAATTTTTAAATTGTCTGCTAGTCAGTAAATTTTGCACTTGCCTCATAATAGGATTTTCAAATAAGTTATAAACAGCCTTACAAGCCCTCTAAAATTTCCCTCCTATAATTTTCCACGTGCCATCCAGTAGAGTTTATTCTTAAGAATCTAACCAGAATCAGAAACCCCGGTAAGTAATGCCTATTTAAGGATGATGAGTTTAGAAAACTTAAATAATAGCCTAATCTCTATTCAGAAGAGTAAACAACAACAAATAATAGCCTAATTCATACAATGGAAATTACAACAAGTTTGGATTCCCTCAAAAGAATCTTTGCATTAATCACTGAGGAAGTTATCCAAGGATATTGTTCGAAAAGTAGTCTTTCAGTCTTGCTTTGTCAATTTGACGCTTTGAAACATGAAAACCAAAAATTCGCATTCTTTCTTTCGATGTTTCGTGTGCCTCTCTTGGGTCTCATTAAAGCGATCGATGTGTACAAGCTGCATCTTGAAAAGATACAGTCAGATAATACTTCTGACACTGAGATTATCAATATCATAAGGAAAATTTACGAGCTTGACTTCGACTTCCCTGAAAAAGATATTATATTTCTTAATGATAGCGATCGAGAGCTAGAGAAAACAGAAGAAATCAAACACAAAATGTCCGTGAATCAGAACCAGGATAATGTAAAACCAATGGTAGTTGATGATTTTGACGAAAATGAATTTATTTACCTATCTGATCTGGCAGAATGCTCTGACATATCATCTATCTCGGGGTTATCATCCGATTCAATGTCATCACGTAACTCAAGTAAGCTAAACTCTTAGTCGTACATGCGAGTTTTTAAAGAATTTTGGGTCAAATTTAACTGCTGGTATGATTTTTTTGAAAAAGCTTATTGTAAGTCTTCTTTGTTAATCAATCCCCCTTTCCTGGTAATAGTACTCATTTAATATTGCTTCTATATTGCTGAACCTGCTATAAGAATAATAATGCACATATATTTTATTGATTACATATCCCATATTTCCCATTTGCGCTCTAACTTTTATTGATTCTACTATGGCAAGTAGGAGATAGCTTGTTGTTGAAAACAATCAGATAAAAGGAATATATTTGGTCTAAAATAGCTGGAAATAACATCTAAAGGAACAATTTCGTTACATAAAAATGCAGGACTCAGACAACCTCAAGTTACAACGCTATCGAGTCAAATCTTTCGACGAGGTAAAAGCTAGCTCAAAAAACACCCTTGCAAAATTAATTATTGAAAGTGGTGCTAAAATGCTACGAAGTTAAGAGCTGTAGAGTGAGGAAGAAGGCATTGGTTGGTAAAGTGTTTTTTTATATCAACTCATTGGAAATCCGGTAATCATAAGTATTTTAGAGGTTAGTTAATGGTTTTTGAAATTAATTGCAGGTTTTCTATTTCCTTTAAGGACCCTATTCCGTAAATTTCTGAGTATTGGAAATGAAATTGCAATAATTTCCCCTAGTCTATTGCTACTCAACCTCAATCTGTTCTCATTACACCTCTGTAAAATTATTCTTAGATGTCTAAAAGCCATTTCGTCTATCGCTGCAAGAGCTGCTGAATAGTTAAGAATATTCCAACTGAACAATTGATTGGAAGCAGATATTCAGAAATCGATTAGCCTACAAACAAGGCGATTTTATTAAGTTAGAAATTCGGCACACAAATTGAGCTCTTTCAAATTTATCGTTAAAAGGTATGTGCATGTGTGCTCCCAATAGCAGCATTCCGTGTGGGTTTATTTCGTATGGATTTTCAAAGAATATCGGCTAAGAATTAAATTTTCAGCGAAATTATCTCAAGGAGCACGAAAACTGCAAAAAATAATCTCCTAAAGACCTTCTTACACGCATTCTTTCATAGCAATGGAGGCACGAAGAAACTCAGATACAAAATACTTACAAAAACTCGTATGGACAGTCAATTTTGAAAAGTTATATATATTAGGCCTGCTCATTGCATAGAAAGCGTCCTGATCCTCTACAACGATTTTGTCAAGAAAAATGATAATAGACAGAAGGTTTTCTCAAAAGTATTGTCAATGAAGTAACAATTCCCAAAAGATGTAAGGTTTAAAATGGGAAATTTAATTGCAGATTGCAAAGTCATCATTTTTCGAAAGAAACGATATAAATATAATTGAAGCTAGGATAAAGGACCCAGGTACGAATAATTAACATGCTAAGAGAGCATAAACCGCTTTGGCAGCAGCACAGATTTTGGATCCACGTATCTGTAACATTTACTTACAACTTATTTCCATTTCTTTGGTGCCCGCCAAAGTTCAAATTTTCAATGCCTAGATTTTCAATACAATCAGCGTTGAATTTTGTTATAATCATTCGTTGTATGCAGTATCGAGCTCGAATGATTTTGATTTTTCTGTTCTATTCCAAGGGGTCCTCACTGACCTTGAAGGTTGACATTGCTCTGTGTCTTTCATTTTCTTCATGATTTTATTTGTATCTTCCTAGTCCTTCCTAGTCCGAGTGGATTTTAGAGTTTCGCGAAATTTCTAGGCCGTGCTCAAATTAATAGAATAGTGAACCAGTGCAAATCTAACGAGTTACTAGAGTTTTGGATACCAGTATATAAAAAGGCTCTGCCAATGTATCAATTATAATCTTATATTAACCTAAAAAATGCAAACTCAAGTTGCACAAGCTGAGTTCTTCATTGCCTCTCTCGGCTTTGCTATTCGAGCGATTACTGAAGAATTAAACCAAGGCTTTTGCTTCGAAACAAGCATGTCACTTTTACTCGGCCAGCTGGATGAGCTCGAAAAAAGAGACTCTGAAGTATGCGCCTTTCTTCTTTCATTTTATCGTGAATGTCTCTTGAAAATCATTAATAAAATCGATGTTCACAAGTTTCATGTTGGTACAATAAATTCAGATGAAACTTCAGAACTTGACCTGGTCCAAATACTACATCGAATTTATGAGTTAGACCTCAAATTCCCTAACAAGGATGCTCTATTCCTTACGGACTTAGACATTGCGATCATTAAAATGGAGGAGATAAAACAAAAAATACCGCCTAGCGAAAACAATGCTATTCCAGTTGGAGTTGCAGATGATGATGAAGACTATTTTGTGTACCCACCTTTGCAGAATGAACAACAAGATAGTGAAGAGGACGAGGAAGAAGAAATCTATTGATAAAGCTTTCGATTATGCCTCAATTCATAGGATCCATAAGTATTTAGAGTAAGTTATGTTGCCTAGTTTCGAGATCCTTATATCCTTGTTAAGCTTTTGTAATATTCTGAAATCGATTCTTAGATGCTAAAAGCCATTTTATTTATTGTTGCAATAGTTGCTGAACTGCTCTGAAAATCATCACACGGTCGGATATATACCATACCATACTCGTCTTGAAATATTGCCATTCGAGTTGATTTTTGGTACGGTCATTTTGTGGCACTTTCTAGAATTCTGAATGAAAGAAGTAACTTCCTGCCAGCAAGTTGTCGAATCATTAAGATAGTTGATCAATTCAGATAAATTCTAGGCTTCACGCCGAAAAAGCGTTTCGCTTCAATGATATTCGTAGTTGGAGTAATGATCAATACTATGAGATGTAAAATTTTTTACAAAAAAATAAATTTGCCTTAGCTTAGAGAGAACAAACGGTTTGAGCGATATTATAGAAGAAACAACAATTAAAAATGAAGTTTCCCAGATAAAGTCGATTATTTTCGCATCTTTATCCTAGAATTATGACAAATAATAAAAATGCCTAAAGTTCATCTGATAATGATTATCAAATACCTCTGGTTCGGCTAAACCTAAGCTCAATTAAGTTTATATTAAGTTTATTGGGCTTAGTTTCTTAGACAAGCAAGTTAAGACAATTGATTAAAAGCACAAGTCTTGAATAGTCAATATTTGATAGAATCAAAGAGGTAGTTCCCTTATTTGCAGATAACACAAAGTTACAAAACTCCTGAACTCATGAAATGAAATTTCAGAATCATAAGCTCTTGTTGATACAAAAGTAAACAGATTTTTGATATAAACATATATTTTAGAACTATTCCTTGTGTCTATCCGCTTGTTTACAGAGTCTTTCCGAGAGTTTGGCATGCTTTTTTGAGCTTGTTAATCCAGTCTGGTGGTCCCTTCGCAGCTCCCCAATTCAAAGCAAATTTCGGGATTAATCCCTGGAAAAGATTAGTAAACATCCTTACACTAAAATAATCAAAATTTACCTTGATATCAATTTGCGTAATGAGATAAATCTCACAATCCTTCGGATTCTTTTCAGAAGGCTTGATGACATACCCGGCAATGTATGTGTGAGCTCGGATAACGCCTTTAATTGGAGGAATTTTCGGATGTTCGAAGCTCTCGAAGCTAATAATATAATGATCTTTCTGAGGGTAGTCCTTCTTGAAGGTTCTGAGTGTCACCCAATCTCTATCAGTGATTCCGAAAGGAGCCTAATATTATTAATTAGCAATTGTGCCATATAAAGTAAAGCGTTACATTGAATCGATAATAGAAGACGTCTGTATTATCGTTGATTACATCAATAACTTTAGGATCAGCAAGCACAGTATCCCATTTCTTTCTAATCGCGTCATTGTGTATCATTTTGAAAACTGTATGAGTAGAAGTATCGTGAATAATCGCCCACCCTCTGATAAGCAAGTTTGGACTTCCTTCATGCTAGAATGAAGAAGTTATTATCAGATTCCAATCAACAAAGCAATAATTTTACTCTAATTTTCCAGACTTTGAGCTCAGGTTTATTATTCACGAGATCCCACTTCTTTTTGGTGTCATAGCAGATCTCGAAGACTTTTTCGTATAGACCTAATGTATTCAAATTGAGCCAAAGATCTCAATGCAAGGAAATTTACCTCCTTTCTCTTCTGTTACCTTCTGAGCATTCCCAGATTTTTTGCAAGAGATGGAGAGGTTAACTGAGGAGACCGAAACGCTTTTTGATGATCTTTTGCTTCTCGCTGGGCTTCCTCTTGATAAAGTCTTCTGAATCTCCAGTTGAACGTGTGATTTTTGCTCCTCCTCTTCTTCAAGAGGTTCCTTTTTCTGACTCAGAGAATGGATATCTGATGCGGAATTGGATTTTGGAAGCTCAACCATTGGATCGTCCTCATCCTCATATACTTTCTTTGGAACGTAAGCTGTGGTGAAGCTCCTTTGATTGGCTCTCGCTTTCTTTGGGCTGAATTTTGAGAACTTCGATCTTGGAACATAATCATCGAATTCTTCTGCGCAGATTTGATGCAATTGAGCATTTACTTTCAAGGCTGAGAAGAGCTCTGGTCGCTTTTCAAGGTTTTTCACTTCTTCGTCTTCGTCCAAGTCATCGTTCTTTTCTTCTTCATCGTCGTCATCATCAGACTCACCAGATGAATCGGCCGATCTCTGTTCCTCCAGGAAAGTTAAGCTGGCAAGCTTATTTAGGCCGCTTGTATCGTGTTGAGATTCCGTCTGGGGATTTTGACTGCGGCGGAAAGGTGTGCTTTTGATGTTTATGTTCTTGAGTACTGGAGCTCCTGGTCTCTCATCAATATCCTCTGATCCAGAAAAATCTGATTGATCTCGGCTGTTCGTTTTGATGAGATTAATGTTAATGTTTTCTTGGTTCTCTTTGGGGTTTTGCTGTAAGTTTGCAAGAGCTACCAGGTTTGGATCTTTTAAAATTTCATCAGATTCCTTTATAATCTTATCAACAGTCTGTTTCTCGCCTATTCATGTAAAATCAAAGCACGGTCATAACAATGAAGTTACTTATTAATATTTCCTTTATCTTTGCTTGAAGATCGATCGGCTCTTGTAATTTTTTCTGGAATTTCTTGATATTTTCTGGGCTGCGGTTGGTATCTGGGTAAGTATCAACGATTTGCACCACGGCTTTTCTATAAAACATGTGAGAAATTGAATAAATTAGGCTTAGTACTGGTTGATAAACTCCTGGATCTTTTGGTAGGTGAAAATCTTCCTGATTTTCTTGAGGTACTTTTGGCTGCCTTGAAACTCGAGAATTTGCATGTAAGGAATGAAAAATAAATGCAATTTTTTCGCGATTCTGATATTGGAATAGATTAGGCTTTTCGATCATAAAGGTGGTGATTACTCAATATGTTGCTCAATGCCTTGAAGTTGCTTCACATACAATTTAAAGAGCTTATAAGAGAGGAGAATGCATCGCTGTTGGCTGACTTCGAGAAGGAATTTCCTCAGTTTAATGACAACTTTACTGATTTTTTTTGGATGAGCAAAGCATGATAAATCCAGCGCAAATGAAAACTCTTCAACGATCTAATAAATTTCAATAAGCCCAGGGTATTCACACAAAAATGATTACTTTTTCTATTGTCATTCTGTACACATTGAGATTTCGAGCCAGGTCGCTCTTTTGCATTTTGCCCCACTTCAGCAAGCATTGCAGTTTGATCCTGAAGAAATCTTCTTGTGTGATTCTCTTCTTTTTCTTGAAAGTCTTTGTCATTTTCTTCCCAGCGTATCTACCCACAGCAACTCCAAGTACTCCGCCTGCTAATGCTCCAATTACAGTAAAACTAAGCAAGAGGAATCCTGCCAGTCCGAATACTGTGGCACCAATGATACTGCCAACGTTTCTTTTATCTGTTGTCTGTGATGTGCTCTGTGAATTAAAGAGAAAGAGAAAGATTAAGCAAAAGGAGAAATATTCAGTGATTCTTACGATGACTCTTCTGAGCTCGTCATCAAAATCAATGGTGTTTTCGCAGGATGGGTTGTAGTTATTCGAGTTCACGATCTTCATAAGGAAATCTGCGTCGGTGCGGACATCTTTGTCATACTCAAACCCTTCGTTGTATCCCTGCCCTTTAGATTTCTTGCCTTTGCCCAAGAAATAGTTCTCATTGTTTTTTCGTGGGCTATCAAGTATCACGGCTATGTGGAAAAGTCGAATGAGACAAAAAGACCATAGAATATGCTTACGCATGGACAATGCCACTCCTTTTTGAGATCTGTCGTCAGCTGCTATCATTTATTTACTTTTCAAATATTAGAAATGATTTTTGTTAATCAGTGACGCTTTTACAGTTAGCTCACGTGCCAATAATTTTAATTGATCAGAACGAACGCTTTCAAATTTGAAAAGAAAATCAAACGATTCAAATCCTATCTGTTTCTCGTTACTACTAACGAACTCATCTCAAGTCCCATTTAAGTATTTCTTTCACATTTGTCGTTGGAATAATGGTCAACGAGCAAACTTCTCGTCAGATAACAGGACTACCGTTAGTCTATTCAGTAAGTTGTGGAAGAAATTTTGTTTCTAGCTAATGAATGTTCTAAGGCTCTACTGGTTGTGATTGATAAACGGGCAAAAGATATAGATGGTATATTCACAAAATTTTTTCGTGATCACTTTCCAACGGGTATTAAGAACATATCAATTTTAAAGCTGAATAGTTAAAAGTCATTGATGGATTATGCCAACTTATTGAACTTTGAAATTTGAAAAACTGACTCTGTAACGAAATGGATGATTATCTTTACTATGATGAGTTTTTACCGAAGTTAGCTGTATAACATCAATCTGTGCTCGCATTAAGTCTATTGTGATGGATAACTATCTGCCAGTCATTGAGAAAACTACGACACTGCAGCAATAGATAGACAATATTTCTCGTGCTTTACTCTGAGGCTGAACCACTCCCTAATTGACTCAGCAAGAGTAAGAAATTATTTTGTTTTCTGACATATTTCAACAGGGGGAAGAAATAAAATTTGATTTTGATGTTTGAAGAACAACTTATGAATTCTTTATTTATTCTCGTTATCTTCCGTGAGATAAGCGATGTTGTCTCTTAGGCAAGTAGTTTAGGAGTCTAGTAAATGTAATTTTGAATGTTCGGTTAATCTGAAATTAAGTAAGAGAAATAAAATTAAAGTTGGACTGAAAAATTCTCAACCAAAACTGCAGATTTGAAATCGAAGTTAAAGTTGGACCAAGCGAGCTTTACTTCTGTAGTAAATTAGTTATTATTCAATGTACACTACGAAAAATTTTGTCTCTCAATATTCACACAAAACTTCAAAGAAACATAACAATATCTATTAAAAAGTGTTGCATTTCACACAAACGCTTCTAATTCCCCGCTAACTTCATTTTCGAGAACATTTGGCAGTTCCTTATCCATTCAACATAGCAAGTTAAATGGAACATCTCAAACCATCGTTTCCGATTATTATACAAACTCGGGTCAAACACAATCTTCATCGACTCTCTGAAATTCTTTCCACACAGAGAGCACTTGTTGTTGTTCATGATCCTCTTGATATTTAACTTAATCATCTCTATTTTTTCACCGAACCCAATCATGTACCTCACAATCTGTTTATGAGTAATATTCATAGCAGTTTTTGGTAACCCCATTTTAGGGACGGATTCACGATAGTACTCCACACATAACACAACCTGATAGTAGCTGCAGATGGCGACTGCGTGCACAAACAGATGCACTAGCATCCAGCAGACAATCACGGATCGATTTACCCAAAGGTCGATATCCTCTTTGTTTTCAAAATAGCAAAAAATTATTTGAAGTAGCTCATATAGACCCCAGAACAGTATTGCTCCAATCACGATAAGCACGATTCCTGTGTTGATCATCAGCAAGAAGACTCCAGTCGACACTGTAAACGTTGATATTATGAAAAAACGAAGTACAACTATCTTGAATGAATATGGTCCGTATAGGTCTAGGAGAGAAATCAAAAAATCAGGGAGTTGTACGAGCAATATCATGTATAACAGGTAGATCCCCGTTGCCAAAAACACGAGACTAGGCGTGTTCATGATAAAGATCAGCAGTCTGCTTATGAAAGTGGTCATGGGAGCAAGCACGTGGGATGAGGTGAACACCAACGAGCTAAGTATCCAGAATAAGAGGCAGATGATAGTGTGGTTGCGGTCTAGGTTGTTCTTTTCCAGAGGGAAATTTTCCAAGATGACGTCGAAGATAACTGACATGAAAGCAAACAGGCTGAACAGGTATGAAGAGGCAACGAGAAGCAGATCAGTTGATTTTTTGCATGGAAAATACGTGAGAAAGAAATCTTGCATCATCCTGTGAAGTAGCCAGTATTGCATGTAGTGAAGGAAAGAGTAGAAGAAGTTCAATGCGATGGCGGCTCTTAGAATGGTCACAGTTGCGGATGGTGAAGGAATCTTTACATCGAATGTGGGAGGGTAGGAAAGCTTTAGATGTAATATCCAAAGTACGATCGCGACTGATATTTCTATCGAGGTTCGCGTCAATGTGCGGTGGTGCCAAAATTTCTTCCAGAGAGTCATACAAAGGATGAGAATTGATTTCTCTTTGCGAATTCAAGTGAGAACGGAGGTAAAGCTGATCCCACGAATCACTCGGTTGAATTTACAGAATATTACGTTTAAACTCGATTACGATAAGTTTGGAAATTAAAACTCGAAAAAAGACCCAATGTAATATTTTTTCGAGAATAAAGATTCGAAAGATGATAAATCTATCTTACCTTCGCCCTTAGCGCTTTGGTGTTGAAGACTGAGAATTTCCAGAGACTTCTCCATAATTATTTGCAAAATTAATTAACAAAAAACCTTTATACTGATTAAGTTATTGTATCTTTGCCTTCTTTGCTTCCAATATAAGTTAAGAACCAATTTATTATCAAAGTTTTTAGAATCTCCAAGACACAAGTTATGATCCGACTGTTCAAGACCCACTATCTCAAGTCCCGAGTCATCAACACTTCATGTAGCTATCCTTGAGAAACTCTCTCTAACCGGCTCAATTCGCTGCTATATAGTCCACATTGAAAAGGTCATGATTGATATGGTCAAGCAGAATCTGGAGAACCCTGATGAAAAATTCATCGATATTGACGCCTCAAAATATTATGTGAGACTTCCTGCCTCATTATCCATGCTCATCCAGCCTTGAATTGCAATTAGGAATGTAAATTTTTGAGTCATATCGCACCTCGCTGGAATATCGACAAGAGCCTTTTCACCAAAGCTGAACTTGAGAAATACGAGGAAGGCGTCAAGAAGCTTGAAGAATGGCGCCAACTCTATGACCTCATGAACAACCTCTCTGAGTTCTATTGGGAAATGAAGCAATTATATCAAGCTGTCAACAAGACAGTCAATACTCCAAACTTCTGGGACAGAAACGAGGTACCTATGATCATTGCTTTGATATAATACATTATGGAAACTAGTACACTTCTCAATACTGGGCTGAGGACGTCGAAGACAGTTTAAAAAAATACCACCAGCTTTGTGTTGCTCTTGAGGGCAATGAACTTTGGCAGGAAAGAGTACAGACAGCAGCTACCATGGCATTCTCTAACCCCCTTTTGTAGGTCAAGGAAGAGCTCGGATACTACGCCCATCTGATTTACAACTCATTGAATCATTCGGTGGAATTCAAGAAGTTGTTCGCTGAACACTTCGTAAGGAATTCTGTGTTTTCAGTTGATTAATGATTTGATTCAACTAGGACGAGCAACGCTTCTTCAAGTAGTGGCACTGTTCCAATGGGAAACTTAGCATAAGTTATCTTATGAAGGGCAGAGCAGAGTTAAGGAAAATGAGAAAATACAATTGAACATTTGATAGCTTATGTTCTTCATGAATCTGCAATATTTGTCTTTGTACGAGGTGTTACTTACTGTAAAAATCTCATTAAACAAAGATTCGTTGGGTATTGCAATTCCTAAGATTCAAGCATAAATATAAGTAGCAGTTTTCTCAAACATCAGCGAGATCTTAAGGCAAACATTGAGAGCAAACCCCTTACAAAAGAGACCTGTCTGAACATTATGGTGTTTGATATCAAATGAATTATTGAATTAATTATTGCTTTTTATGATTTTGTTTAAGTAATTTTTTAGTCTTCAATGCATCAAGCGTGGATCTCAGACAATAGGTAATTGAAATAGCAAGCAAAATTTAAAATAGATCATTTCAGTATTATTTTGGCATATCTGTCTGCGCCTGTTAGTTTGAGTAATTGCTAAATAAACTTGTAAAATCGATACCCATATTTCTAGGGTTACTCACCATTTTGAAGTGCTGCTGCTCGCCGAATTGCAGCATCTCTGGAGTACTGTCATCTTCTAAGTAAGCTTCTTCACGATCGCTCTTGAACTCTTCTTCATGTGGGTAGGGCTCAACATTAGAAGCTTTAAATTTTCGATTTGGTTCGTTCTTTTCGATTTCCGTTCCAATTTTCTGAAGTAATTTTTCGATTTTGGGGTCTTTCGTCATAAGATGGTAAGGCAATTTCTGAATATGCTCTGCACGTCGAGTTTGCAGGAGAATAACAGTTTTCACGACCCCAGCATCTAGCTTCACTCCTTTGAAGAAGTTTCGAAGGATCTTTCCCGGTGCGGCCTTGAGATGTTCCTCATCGTACTTCTTCGAAAAAAGCTGCTCTATTTCGGTACTCGTCATCTGGAGATCGACAAGAGATGCCCTTGAAGTCAAGCAGTCAAGGAAATTTTCGTAAACAACCAAACTGTCTTTCTCCGACAGCTTCTGCTTCAGCCCCTTCAAAAACTCTTGTAGTTTTTTGTGCTTATTAACTGCTTCTTGTCTTGTGAGGTTCTTATTGAGGGGATCGAAATAATTTTCAATAGCTGTCCTTTTATATTCGTTAGCCTTGTGGGTTGAATAGATTGAATATGAGAACGTAGTGGCGAGCTTCCCTTCAAAGAGCATTGATAGATCTCCATTGTATTTTTTTCTCATTAGAGCTAGAGAGAATGGTATCATTAGATCATGAAATAGGTTCTTTCCTATCAGATCTTTGATGGCCCTCCCAAATACCTTTTTGCTGTTATTATCGCAAAAGAGAAAGTTTCCCGAGAGATCGAGGAGACACAGGGAGAAATGGTCGTTGTAAAGCTGACGAACTTGGGAGAAATTCTCAATGTTAATAACCGAAATATACTTTTGATCAGGAAATCCTGCTTTGCTCTCTTGGATAATTTGCCGAGTATGATTCTCGAGCTTTGCTTGGAAGAGGGTGACGCATTCTTTCAGGTCCTCAGTTTCTTCCTGAATATCAGAAAAGTAGTGTTTTTCAGGGCTAGCAAGGAATTTCTCAACATCTTTTTGTGTAGGGGGATCGAGAAATTTTCGAGTAGGATCATCGAGATGCATTGTGTGAATCTTACGAAGTAATTGCAGCGCATATAAGCAATATTTTGGGAAGCGTTGTGGCTGATTCATCATCCGATTTGCAAGACAATGCGCAATTGCAGAGAGCTCGAATGCGCAATTTACAACGTGTTTGTTGTTTGACTGGAGCAGTAAGAGAATCCCTCGAGCAAGTTTTTGCCAAATTGAATATATTTCAATTGTTGCGCTCCTTGTAGCCTCACAAAACACCTGAAGAAGCCGCCGCACATCCATTGCATCCTTGATTTCTGAGTTCATCATCACCTAGACCAAATTCTTAATTTATTTTCACTAAAATATTAGCTACATTCATTCAGATCGCTTACTAAAACATAGTCTATCAAAAGTATCTTTCACAGAAGCTTCATTTCAATCATGAATTGGATACTTATAAGATAAAAGTTATTTCATTGATTATTCTTAGAACTTCTAAAATCAAATATAATTCTAAAATTGCGTCTCGTGCATCATTTCCACAAATTCCAGACGGATCTCATTCGTCAACAAAATTTAATCGGACTGAATTAGCAAATGCTGTCAGGAGAGATCAGAAGAAGCGTAATAAAAAATTTTCTTGGCTCAAAATACTTTCTGTATTGGGATATTAGTGACGAGTCTGTTTGGAATTTTTAAGCGAGAACTCTGGCTTTTATACCATCAAAGGGTTTCTGAAGAATTACATTCGACTTACTCAGGCGTGCGAGTTACTGCAGATAGAGACATGATCGTTTCGAACTGCTATATATTAGGAACAATTAATAAGATAGAGGTCCTTTCAGCAAAGACCTCAAAGACATTTATGACCAGACAAAATATTTTCTAATTTCCTGCGCCCTGTCGCTCAATTGAAATGACTGCCGATTTAGTTGAGACTTCACGATTGCAGCTTAACTCGTTCTTAGTGTTTTATCTTAGATCTATTTGAAGGAAAGAATAAATTCAGGCTTAATGCATCAAAATAGTTAAGCTCTTGTATTGGGTTGAATTGGTTAAGTTATGACCTCAGTTATTGCAGTTTTTCAGATTGGGTATGAAATGGTATGAAATTTAAGGCTTAGCTAATTGAAGCCAACCCAAATCTATGGATTGCTAATGCGAATGTGTGTAGACAAGGATCAGCATCAAATAGAGTCCAAATATGAACGACATTACTTCAGCGATGACATCTACAAAGGTGCTCTTGTGATCTTTAGCACTGTCCATTATCTCAGGGATCATATGTGACATAGTGAAATACAAAAATGATCCGGCTGTGAATCCCAGCATGTAATTTACGAAGATATTCGCCAAGAAGATACCTTGATGTATTAATATTAATACAATCATCGCCTTAAACATTACCTATGAGTCCTCCAACCAAGGCACCAAGCGCAGTCACAAGTTGGGTTAACAGAATTGCAGGAAGAGTATATTTCTTTTTCACAAGGTAAGCAAAGTCACCAACTTCATGAGGAAGCTCATGCAAGACTGTGGCGATTGTGGTGCTTATACCTAATTGTGTGCCTAAAACCAAGATTTAGTTTCTCAAAGACAACTATCAGGATTACTTCCCACAAAAGAAACACCGATTGCGAGGCCATCGATAGCGTTATGAAGGAAATCTGCAAAGAGATACATGAAAACCACGTGACCGCCTTCATCAGCGTGATGATGGTGATGATGGCCATGGTCGTGATGTGTGTCATGGTGGTTTTTAACTTTATCTTCATCCTTCCCTTTCACTTTATTCTCTGATTTCTTGCCTTTTGAGCCCTTGCCGTTTGTTTTTGAGATTTGTTGTGATTCATCAGCTTCAGGCTCTATTTAAAAAAATAATCATGAATAAATTGCTTTACAACACTAGGCATACTTTCAGATGACTTGCCAAAAGGGAACACTTGCATTAACCTGTCAAAGCCATAAAACACGAAAATTCCCAAGATAATGAAAAAATAGCCTTCTGGGAGAGAATGGTGAGAATGGTCGTCATGGCTTTCATGGGAATGGGCTTCATGACTATGGTCATGAGAATGATTTCCTGAGTTGAGTTCAGGAAGAATGTGGAGGAAGACATCCCCTAGAATGCTTCCCGACGCAAAGCACATCATCAGCTTCACTGTTCTTGTAGAGACTGAGGAGACTGTTTTTAATACTAAGAATATCGGGATGCTTGGGAGCGACACGAAAACAACTCCCATCATTGTCTGAATCGCCTTACTGTGAGAGAAACGGTTGAATACATTAAAAACTAATTGCACAAAGTATTCATTCCAGACGAGGATTCGTTGAGCTATTCCTTTCGCAAAAAATATATCCTCACCCTCAATATGATCATGTTTGTGATCATGGTCATGGTGATGGTCGTGGTGATGATCATGATCATGCTCGTGGTCATGATCGTGGTGACTATGACTGTGACCAGCCTTGTGATCATGTGAGTGTGAATGATGAGTGTCTTGAGTTGCTAGTGAATCGGGAGATGTTTTCTTGAATTTCTTTTCTTCTTCAGGGGAAACTTGCAATAGAAATTCAATATTTTAATAAAGCTTAATAGGTTACCTTCCTTGAACGTTTTGGGATCGACTTTCAATGTGCCTGGCTCAGTCGGAGGATCATTAGCGTAACGCATCTTAACATCTTCACTAATTTTTATGTCCTTGATACGGTCTTTGGATTTTGAATGAGCTAGAGTGACGCTTCCGCTGAGAAGAATTAAGCTAGCGGTGAATATCGCAGTTGTTGCTAATAAAATGGATGTCCTTTTCATATAATAATCTCAAAAGATTTTTTCAATCCAGCTTGAAATCTAATATATTTAATCTCAGTCAAAAAACGATGTAATCTTGAAATAGAATTAATAACACGAATCGCTGAAATTTAATAATTTCTTGGAGTAATTCTGCTTATTTCTTCTTTTCAATTTTCGAATTCAAAACTGACAAAAGTTTCGATGATGCTCTTTTTTCCTATCAGTTCAAAGCCTTTGTGGATTGTAGAGAGTTGTGGATCCTCAAAAAAATTAGTTTACAGGGGGATCTTTGCAATTAAATCATACATAACATGATAAAATATTTCAGCAGGCATAATAAGTTCCACAGCATACTCCTGCTCAAAAATTTTCTGCATTTTTGTGAACGGTTCTCCTGATTTACTGGCCAATACTTTCTGGTTTTATTTTTTTTTGTTAGAGATCAAGGCTCTTGTGTTTTTATCTTAACAATAAACGGGCGAAAATTCGGCAAGATTGTCCATTAAGTCTCAATAAGAACTTCATGCAGATGAATACAAACAGATGTGTATCACTACTACAATGGATAGATGTTTGAGAAAAGTTGTCGATAGGTCCATGAAAAATCCTTTTCAATATAATGAGAACACCTCAAAAAGTGATTGTATTTGGTTCTGCTAGCCTGGACGGTGCTAATTCTGGAACATTCTTTTTAGATTTGTCCTACTAATTGACTGTGAATCTTTGGTTGCACCTAATTGTTGAAAAGAAAATGGTATTAGTAATCAGCAGGTTAGAGTCTAATTACGCAAGATTCAATACATGTGACCCAATCTCGAAGTGGATACATGCAATTTTTCTCAGGATCTGCTGATTTCATACTTTTCAAAGCACTTTCACATCTTCCGAGTTTATCTTGGAACCATTTGCAGGAAGGCTTGCAGAATTCAATGAGCTTTGGTTTTGGGTCCACTCCCTTCTGGATCATTGATCTGACTGAGGAAGGATTGCCGAGATCGACTTGGTCAGTTGCGGTTTGCATTTTCTGAAGGTGCCGGAACCGAAGCTGTTTTGGTAGATTCACAATATTAATTATCCAATTTAAAGTTTTACTTTTGTGAGTGCTTCAAAGACGCACTACTGAAGATTGTTTTCAAAAAATAGGGATAAATATCTTGATGAAGAATGAACACTTCATTGAGAATGAAGGGGGCAGTTGCCCAAAAGACTTACAATTAATAATTTCTGCAAAACTTGACTCCTCATTTCACTTTTGAAATTTGGCTTCAGCTTGAACTTGTTTCTACTCAGAGATGAGCAAACCTCATTCAGAAACATAAGAAATTTTCTTCGAACATCGTTTGCACCGAAAACGTCTGTTTTTTTCCAATAATGCAAGAGTGTTGAGTGAGCGTCACAGTTAACAGAACAAATTAATAAAAAATATAACCTCATTAATGGAAGAAGGTGAATACGAACCTGAGCAGAAGTTAGGAATGGTTGCTGATCCATTCCGATTCGAGCTGAATGCTACACATGAAGATCCTAACTATGAGGATTTCGGCCCTTTTCAGCCCGTTAAAACGAATGAAATCAGACCTCCCATGAGAAACACCCGTCGAGCTCGTGGTCTTAGACACCCCACTGCTGGCAGACAGACACTTTTGCTTCAGCCTCATAGCACTGACATGCCATCAACAAGTCGTCGGCAAACCAAGAAAATGAGCACTGTTTTTGGAAAAGAGCCTACTCCTGGAGACTCTCCTGTCATCAAACTATCGGAAAGCAATAGGAGGAAAGAATCTGATATGAATTTAACAGACAGAACCCGGCACACGCCTGGTGATACTCTACGAGAGCATTCTCCGAATCAATTAAGCGAGAGAAGTTCTCCTGCTAAGAGATTTAGTATGGGTGGAAGGGAATTTCATAGCAGAACGCAAATGAAAGATGACCCTAGAATGAAAAACATGTCTTTGAAAGAAGTCCAAAGGAAATACTTTGAAAATATAGAGGTGCCTGTGATCCAAATGAGAGAAGTAGGCAAACAACCAGCAACATCCTTTCTAAAAGATGACACGGTTCCAATCAGCAATACATCACAAGAGAAAAGTTTCAATGCGATGCATTCTGAGATTCAAAAGCAAGTGCATAAGGATTTTAAAATCAGGGAGATGGCTAAAAGGCTGAAAGACCTTAAGCATGCAGAAATCGATGAGCTGTTTCAAGCCAAGGTAATCAAAAGCGATAGCAACTCGTTCTTATATAATTTTTTCCTTCGTTCATAGAAACTCGCCGAGTTTAAGAAATTCGAAATGTTGATCAAAGAGTACGAAGAAAATAATTTAATATCAACAGAGTTTCATTCGAAGCTGAGACAACAGTTCCAAGAGCTGAGATTCCTTCGTGATATGATCGACCAAATGCATTTTTCGCTGACGAATAGGAACTACGAGACAGGACGGATAGCGTTTTTTAAACGAATGTACGAAAAACATGTGCTGCCGCACCTGACTCCTGAAAAAACTGAATTATCCGTCAGCGATTATCAACCCAGCGCGCTAAACAGCAATAAAGCAAAATTTTTTGATGTGCTGCCGAGAGAAGGCATCTCAGACTTCGATCAAAAGACGGAGAATTTCGCAAATACCACACCTCTAACAGAACGACCCCAAGAAGATCAATTTGTTAGAGCAGGATTCAGAGTATTTCATAAAAAAGACTACCATAGAGGTAAGTGCCTGAATACTCTATTCAAGGGAGTTAACCAATATTGGTATTAGATAACTTGAAGAGTCTTAATACTCAAACCAGTGAGAGTAAGTCACCGGTTTCTCAAATCGCAGAGGATTCGAAAAGTGCCATTGATTTTATTATCAAAAAGAAGTTTCTTCAGATAACAAAGCAGCAGCAGCCCAAGAGACCTGAGAAGACTGATAGCAAAATCAAAGAGCGCTCAAAAACTCCAGAAAATAAGACTAGCGAAGTTAAATCTGATCCTAGAGGCTCACCTACATCGATGCTACTGCAAAATATTGAAAATTATACGGCAGCCCATAGCTCCGAAATGAGATTTAATATCATTGTCAATAAAGCTATTGAATCGGATAAAGTGATCATAAAGTTCATCACAAACAATCATTCGATCGACGTCTTCACCCGAATGGGAGAGATGAAGACAGTAACCCTCAAACAAACTGAAGGGTACACGAAGGACCAAAATCCGTTGACACCTGATCCAGGAGAGTTGAAAACGCAGCTGAAGAGCTTCATGGATCGGCTCTCTCCAATCAAGCCTTCGACCTATCTTCCTGCGACACCAAGCTTTTCAGAAGTGCTAGGGGCTGGAATTGACCTCTCGAAGAAGCCGCTTGGAAGCAAAACAGACCGCTCTGCCTTCAATTTTGACGACGCGAGACCGAGGTCAGTCAATACGATGGAGAATCGGTCAACTGGTAAAAGTCCAGTCAGATCGAGAGAAACTGAGCAAGAATTCTCGCATTATGAGTACGAGGTCGATAATCTGACAGTAAAGTACAAAAAGAAACTGACCGAAGTGATAGGCGATGACGCCAATAGATTTGAGGCAATTTTGAAAGATTTTAGTTGCGAGCTATTTGCGATGGACCAGAAAATCGAGTATTTAAATGTAGATATGATGTCTAAAATGCTCGATTTTGCTGGTCTGCAGGAACCAACGACTAAACAGACAAATGGAATGATCAGGCAACTCTGTGCATACTATCGAGATCTGTTGGATTCGTGTTTCGATATCGCTCCTTTCCACAGCTTCGGATTCGAAAAATCTTTCAAATTCCTACTTTATCTATTCGAAATTTATCAGCAGCGTAATCAAGTTCTAACATCTAAACTCGAATATGAGTTGGAAGAGTAATAATTGCGTTATTATGCAAATATCTAATAGATAAATGCGTAACTAGGAGCAAGGTGTTCTTGAGAGATAGAGACTCCATGAAGAAAGAAATCGAGAGACTGAAACAAGAGAACAA
>ENA-UOTX01000403-UOTX01000403.1-compost-metagenome-genome-assembly--contig:-NODE-403-length-47244-cov-12.384549_pt1 | contig 47244 bp, 52 predicted proteins | sample MGYA00238143_ERZ746982 | MGnify/ENA primary metagenome ERZ746982 (study PRJEB28758, sample SAMN06268862) | compost metagenome | isolation source: single cell | place: USA: California, Emeryville, Joint... | reverse complement strand
GTTGTTAGAGGTGTTGCTATGAATCCAGTCGAGCATCCACACGGAGGTGGTAACCAGCAACACATCGGTTTCGCTTCGACTTGCAGCAGATACGCTCCTCCTGGACAAAAGGTAATGATATTGTTAGTTGAAATAGTTTTGCTAATCACTCCTTCTTCTCGTGATAATTAGGTCGGTCTTATTGCTGCCAGAAGAACTGGTCTTATTCGTGGTGGTGTCGACAAGAACAAGGAATTCGGCACAGATAAGGCATAAAGGAAGTCGAGCCATGAGATGTCCTGTCTGAAAAAAACTTTTTGAAGGAATGAATATAATTGAAAAAATTGCTGATGAGAAATAGATGCGGGAAAAAAAAAAACCTGCTATTTTCATAATAACAACTACTTATATTGAATCTACAGCTCATGCCACAAAAAAATAACTAACCTACCAAATGTTCGTAGAGTTATGGAACTAATAGCGCTGACTCAATAGTGAAGAATAGGAAATAGATGATTTACAATAAAACAGCATAACAGAACAACTGGAGTTGTTTGCTTTACTTACATAGGATTTCATGGGTGCATGCATGATACAATGAAGTCTATCCAATAATAATTAAAATAATTTAGAAGAAATAGTCAACTATTAGCCGGTTATAAAGGAAAATGTTCTCAATCATAGCGATACAAAACTGCATTAATAAAAACGCTCTTTTTCAATGAAACTCGTGCAATGAAGATATTAAAGACACACACAATAATTAAGTAATTTGCTAATGCATCAACAACCTCAATGATCTAGCAGCTTAGGACTACCATCCTCAAGTCCTTTGAAAGGCGCGCTTAACTCAACTTTATAGGCCCTGCAATCACTATTTCCTCTTTTTTCTCAGCTAATTCAACTATTTTTTTGTCACCAACCTCGGTTTCTTCTCCGGATTTCTCACTCTTAGGACTATATTTTTTTTTTTCAATTTCCAATATAAATAAGAGAAAGCTTACCTTTCCTTGGTGTTAGAGCAGGCTGCTGTCTTTTTATTTTCGCTTTTCAAAAAACAACTCCTGCAGACCGGTCGATAAATATCATGTCCTCCTATAAGTTCAATCTCTTGGCTTTCGACTGTTCTCTGCGTAAAACACGCTTCACCGCCACAAAGCAAACAAACTGCAGTCAGTTTCGTGACACTTTCGGCAATTGGAACGAGTTCTAACACTCTTCCAAAAGGCTTCCTCTGGAAAGTCCCGTCAAGGGCCGCGACGATGACATGCTTCCCTTCATTCGCAAGCTTCTCGCAGATCTCAACTATCTTAACCACATACTCTCAGACAAATGATCAGAACCAACAAAAAAAAACCTCAGAGAAGAACTGTGCTTCATCGATTGCAATGACATCGTATTCTTGATAAATCGAAAGGATCTCCTCAAGTTTTTCGCATTTAAGAGCTTTTAATGTGTGTCTAGGTGGCCGGTGTTATGAGGTAAGTTAAGAAAGTGTACCCGTCATGTGTTGAGATAACATCTTCAAATGAATATCGCGAATCTTTGATGTAGTTGACCAGAAGGCACTTCTTGGAGGCGATGGTGTGGCGTCTTACTTTGAGCTGAAGAGTGGTGCTTTTTCCGGAGAACATCGGTCCGAAGATGAGGTCAATGCGACCAGCTTTTCTGTTCATAATTTTTGATGAATATGATGATTCACACAAACGAATTATTTGCATATATATTCGATATCAAACCTTCGGGAAAATTTAGCGCCTGTTGGTTAGACTATTATAACCTCAGTAACTGATATTACCAAATCAGTGAAATATTGGATTTTTCTGTTCTTTGTCGCACTTTCCCTTGCTCTCAACCCAACTAATTCACCGTAAACCTCAAGTAGACATTAAGTTTCATCCTTAACAACTAGTCATTTCATCATTATCCAGCTCAAAGTACTAAGACTAAAGGTTCTAATTGCTAAGCTCGAATAAATGGAAGTCCTTGGTAAAATTTATCGATGCATTTAGTAGAAGCTCCTAGCTCTCGTGAGCTCTCAATTCATCGTCAGGAAACAGAAACTCAAAGTGATAATCGCGCATCTCTCGAAAACTCAAATTTCCAAATGTCAATTCAAATCTAATACCTTTTCCTGCTTGTCTCATCATATGTCTCGAGAGTTTCGCATGTTGGGTATCAAAACGCAAGTTGAAAGTGCTATCGTAGCACCAACAAGGTTGCAACTTTGCACTCCTTGTGTGACAAGGTCTGTAAAATTTTACAATTCAAGATTGGAGCCCAGGATTAGAGGACCCTAAGCCATGAAGAATCAAAACCTTGCTAATAAATAGCGGATCTGCCTTGAATTAACATTTCCTCTGGATTCGAAGCAAAACCAAGTCGACTGTGCGTCCTGAAATAAAATCACCATGGATTTCTGACCTTGAACATTCGAGTTGCTGTAAACCAACGACTTGGCCTGGTATAGCGCACGTTCTTGTGTTTGTGGTTCCGATTTGCTTAAACTACTGGTTCTATAAAATAAATTCACAAAGCTCACTGGTTTTTTAATTGTTGTGTTTATTACTCGAAAATCAAAAGCCCAAGCAACAAAAGTTTTTTACAAAACAAGAATTCTTCGTCTACAACAAACAATGTACCAATCGGCCTCCAAGCCTGTAAATTCCAGCTTTCTCACCCATTCTCATCATCTTCACTACAAAGAGCTACAGATCTCGTCCCTCACAGCAGGATGCTTGGGATCAATTAACTGCAAGACACAAAAACGTTTTGAAAGCAATCATTAATGTACAAATCTATAACCGTAAAGACAACTCCAAGTTCCTTAGCAGCATGATGACTGTATGTTGACAATCTATCTCTTCGAAAGCGAATTATATTAATAGATCAATCCTGAGAACCCGACTACTTTGACCTATTGTTACACGAACCAAAAGCAAAATGTCTTTACCATTGACATCTTGCGGTTGCACAGAAAGAATGGCTTCATTTGGAACGAAGAAGCGTTGATGAGTATTAAAAATGACAAAAAAATTGGCACAGCGATAAAGGCGAAACTCCGCTCTGACATCATCATGTTAATCAAGGAAGGTAAATACCGACTTTCATAAGGAAAACTGAGGATCTTATTTATTTAATGATGAAGATGACACTATGGAGACCTTTATTGTGTTTGCGAGTAAAGAGGAGATGGCTGAATGGACCACAAGTAAATGAGTTTTGTGAGACAGTGGATAAGGAAATGATGTCATATAGGTTTAAAGTTCTATTTGAGTCAATTCAAAGACCAAGAAATTGCGAGAGGAAGCAGCGTGAAAGGAAGTCATCAAAGAACCTCATCAAACTTAGCACTCCGGCCGCAAATGCGAAACCCTCACAGAGGAAAGTCTCATGTATAGAATTTAGGCGATATTATCTTCCTAATCGCAAGCATTTAGACGCTCAAATTAGATTTAGAGTCTTTTATCAAGCAGTCCAAAGTTATTGAACGAGTAAGATAACTGCCACTGCATGTCTGTGCTGACACATTTGACTCTAGATAACGGAGGAGATGAAGCTGTACAGAATAATATTAGAAGAAGGCGAAGGAGGTAGCAAACAATAAACTTGCGAAATTAATGTGATTAATTATAATAACTCAAGATCAACCCTTCAAATTCAAGTTACATCTGTCTGCTGGACATCGAGATGACTGGCGGGTCTTCACCCTTGACGTTTCTTTAAGGAATTTTAGAGTGAGGTTCCTTCAAGAGGATCTGAATGTTAACACTATATCTATAGGCCAACCCAAAGCAAGTCATAGTTGGAATCCTCTCAGACATCAAGCCGCTTGCTCCGTTGGATAAAGAGATTATTTGTGAATATATCCAGGTGAGATAATTATATTATATTCTTTTCATCATTATATGTGTACCGATCTCAGAACACTATGGAGTACCAGCTTTTTGCAGAGAAGGCCAAGGACGTGCAATTAAAGCTCGAAGAGAGCTATCACAGCTCTAGTTCAGTAAGTCAAATCTTCTTTGATATCCAATAACTCGTGTCTTATCAGCCAAGACGCAATCACAATGAAAAATTAAAACAAGTTTCAAAGCAGCTTAAGAAGCTACAAACGGATAGCAACGTGAAAGCCGAGGCTCCTGCTACTGATTTACATGAGGTAATAGAGCTTTATCGGACTTTGTTCGTTACCTATAACATTTTAAAGAAATTGTTCTACATGATCAACAGTGCAAAGCTTGGCTACGTCATTGAAAATTATGAAACGCTGGCCGAACTTCAAGTGAATCATATTTTTTGAGTTATTTTATAAGCTGCTGGGTGATTAGGAACTCAATAGTGCGAAGTACATCAATACTCAGGTCTCAATCCAAGATGATGATGAAGAGCCGGTAGAAGAAGATAACATAAAGAGATTAAAGAGAATGCATGAGAAAGAGTCCAGCACCAATGAAAAAAGATTGTTCGACTGTTCGACCATTTGTAACATCTTTTAATCGTACCATAAACTGCAGAACTCATGTTAAAAAGCAGATTATTATAGATATTAATTTCATTACCTAATATAAACATCTTTTTTTCATTAGTAAAGTTTACATTAATATCATATATCATTGCTCTCTTTTTTTCCTCATATTCAACAACAGATTCCTTCACTATATTTGACTGTTGAGAACCTAGTTAGGTGAGGCTGGATCTATATAAGAAAATCTTTGTTTATATCATCTAATAATTGTCTATTCGCAAAGCGAAGTTTTCTCTGCAAGAAAAAAAGAAGCCAACTGTGAGGATTGAACTCACGGCCTTTCGCTTACGAAGCGAATGCTCTACCACTAAGCTAAGCTGGCTAATTGAATTATCTCAGACCCCAATCTTTAAGGTTTTCATTCTCAATGATATAAAAATAACCTTGAAATTGTAGTATTGTATTGATACGAGAGTCTTTCAACCCTTTAAAAGCGAATTTCGCGACTATCTTTATTAGCTCTTTCTTTATTTATAAAATATCAAAAATTTCAGCTAACAAATAAGGAAATCACTTTATCCGCCCGATTTCACAAAGAGTGCTGACTTAAACAGGAGCATTTTTAGGTGCAATATGGAGTTGAAGTGATCCTAGTTTGTCTAGCTTATATGCCGCGAGTAATGGAGAATCTGTTTTCATATGAAGCGCCACTTGATCAGATAAAACTTGGGTTTTCTCAAGCACTTTCAAATGAGACAAAAGAAGCTCCGGTTTCGCAGGCCTTTTAGCTTCCACCAACACTTGTTCATCATCGCTGATTTTACTTTTGAATGTAATCGCGCCTCGCCCAAGTCCTCCTTCTGTAGAGAATTTGATAGAATCTTCTGAGGTAGTAATAGTCACTACGCCGTTGTTTATAGCTCCTTAAATACCGGAATTTTGATCACCTTCTTCACCAACCTGACTCATCTCCTTGCAAACCGTCGGAAGCTCCTTTGAAGACAGCTTACAGATTGAATCATAATCAAACACATCGATTGCCCAAATTTGAGATTCGGCTGTCAGGATGTCTATTGTAAATTCAGATGTTTTTTCATCTGCTATAAATTCCATAGACATTTCTGGCTGAATAACTGTATCAATGAATAATTTCACCTCGCAAATACAGAATTTCCAAAATTAAGAAATCTGATCCAATGTTAAGATAGTTTCAAATAAATGCAAGTCTTCCAGCGAATGAAGGTTTCATCATGAGATCTGCTTTGCTGACAAATTGCTACAAACGTAAAACCCTCTATCGATTGCGTATGACCCAAAATTATGATCAAAGATATGCATTGCGAAGGAAATTTCAACTGGACTGGAACTAGTTAGTTCAAATTGGAACGAATTTTACGATAATAACTGAATGAGGATTATCCGACTGCAAAGTTGAATAATTATTATGTAAGCTTCCAACTCGAATCTAACAAGCAGATAATAAGAACTAGCCAGTAGATTATTATCAATTCCAATAATTTAAAATAATACACACAAACTCAGAACAACAGCGAATAAAACATGATGAAGATGAGTCTAGACAACTCCAAAATCGCTAATGAGACATTCTATCTCATGAAGAAGGGTAGGAAGACTTTCTATACAGCTGATGATATTCAGGAGAAGGAAAGAGGGTTGCTAGAATATGCAAGAGGCTTGAAAAAATTTGAGCTCTGGGTCATCCGTAATTTAACTCTTTTGCCTCTCTCATTCGTTTAGGCGAGAGCGATCCTGAGAGACTAGCAACACTGAAATCGCAATTCAATGCGTCAGTCGACGAGTTTGAAAAAATGCGAAATATTTTGGAAGGAAAACTCGAGCTGTCACCTCGAAAAATTGGAAATACTACCACTAAAGCGTAAAAGAATTCCTCTGATAAATAATGAGCGTTATATGGGAATAGACGAGAAAAATGTATCGATGACAAAGACAAAGAGAAGCTGATGCAGCAAGTGAGTGACGCAATCATTACCGAGAAACCAAATGTGCGATGGGATGATATTGCTGGCCTGGATGCGGCGAAAAAAGCTCTGCAGGAAGCGGTTGTGCTGCCGATTAAATATCCCATTTTTTTCGATGGGATCAGAACGCCTTGGAAAGGAATTTTACTTTATGGAGTAAATATAAGTCCATGATACGCATGAAGGTTAAATGTTCATTGAAATTAGCCTCCAGGAACGGGAAAAACGTATTTGGCTAAAGCCTGTGCGACAGAATGCGAAGGGACGTTCTTTTCGGTTTCTTCTGCAGACTTACTGTCGAAGTATATGGGTGAATCAGAGAAAACGATAAAGAACTTGTTTACGGTAGCGAGAGCGAAAGCTCCATCGATTATCTTCATCGACGAAATAGACGCGCTGTGCGGTTTGAGGAAGGACGAAGAGCATGAAGCTTCTAGAAGAGTCAAAACAGAGTTTATGATTCAGTTGCAAGGTACAGAGCGAAAAACCTTTGCTGAGTGACATGACATATTTGTTATATTAACCAGGTCTGGGCAGCAAAGCAGATGGCGTACTAGTCCTAGGAGCGACGAATATCCCTTGGGCATTGGATGCTGCCATCCGAAGAAGGTAACGTGAGCAGTTCAAACACCATTGAAAAATTTTTTTACAATAAGGTTTGAGAGAAGAATCTATATTCCGCTTCCTGATGAGGTCGCAAGGCGCTATCTATTGGTCCATAATATGAAAAAGACCAAACATAGTCTTACAGAAGAAGATTTTGACCTCCTTGCCAAAAAAACTGAAGGGTATGAATGGCCTTTATTCTGATATTTGAGATTTGATTGATTTTCGATAGGTACTCAGGATCTGATTTAACGATTTTGATTCGTGATGCGGCTTTTATGCCTGTGCGTCTTTGTCAGTCAGCCAAATATTTCTTAAAGGTTCCCGAGGGTAACGTGGCTAAATATCGTCCAATCGAAGACAAAGACTATTCAAGATATGACCCAAGTCAAATCGTTCAAACTTGCCTCACAAACTTAAAGGCTGAGGAACTCATCGTTCCTGAAGTGTCAATGGTAAGACTAATGAAGAATTTATAAAAAGACATTTAATTCCTCTGTTGTAGGCGGATTTTATCAAATCGTTAGAAGTCACAAAACCTTCTGTGTCGAAGTCTCAGTTAGCAGAATATGAGAAATGGACCAAAGAATTCGGGCAAGAGTGTTAAATTGCACCTATCAATAATTTTTTTGTTGAAAAATTGACTTATTGTGATCCATAGTAGCATTTGAGATTAATCAACAAAATTTTTCATAATACGAGTCATGTACATATTATCCTGTCTATTATTGCTCCTAAGTACTGTATGAATGCCTCTTCAAAAGAACTGTTAACAAAATAAACCTTTTTTCGTCACCACATGCTCACTAATCGTCAAAAGCGCAATATCTGAAATTCGTCAAATATCATAAATCTCCGAATAACTAGCTGTACTCATTGAATAATAACGAGATGATTATCACGAGCTGAGACAGTAAGTGGCTATTAAAATAATGTTCCATTTCGAAGCTCATCGAATAAAACCAGCAAAAAATTAGCCAGTATTATATTTTTGCGAATTAAGAGAATTCAAATCAACCCACAAACACAAACAACCACCATTAACATGATGAACCTTGACAACACGAAACTTGCTCAGGAAACTTTCTACTTCATGAAGAAAGGTCGAGAAGCTTTCTATAAAGCTGAAGACTACCAAGAGAAAGAGAGCGGACTCTTAGATTTTGCTAAAGGACTGAAAAAATATGAACTTTGGATTAACCGTAACCGAGTTCCCTTTTCCTAACCCTCTTAACTGTGAATGCTATAGGCGAGAATGATCCTGGCAAGCTGACAACGCTCAAAGCACAATTCAATAGCGCAGTCGACGAATACGAAAAGATGAGAAGCATTCTAGAAGGTAAACTGTTACCTCCAACCACAGTGGGTGGTCAAGCCATGAAAGCGTATAATTATTGATGAGAACAAGCGCAGCTAACTTTGAATAGGCGAGGTGGTAAAGACACCGATGACAAAGATCAGGAGAAACTGATGCAGCAAGTAAACGATGCGATCATTACAGAGAAGCCAAATGTGAGATGGGATGATATTGCTGGCCTGGAAGCAGCGAAAAAAGCGCTACAGGAAGCTGTGGTACTTCCGCTCAAGTTTCCGCACTTTTTTGATGCGATTAGAACACCATGGAAAGGGATTTTGCTTTATGGGGTAATTATGACAATTGTATTGAGCTTTGATGTTAACAAACGTGTGATACAGCCTCCTGGAACGGGAAAAACGTATTTAGCTAAAGCCTGTGCGACAGAATGTGAAGGAACGTTCTTTTCGGTTTCGTCTGCGGATTTGTTGTCGAAATACGTTGGTGAGTCTGAGAAGACTATCAAGAATTTGTTTGTTACAGCCAGAAAGAAAGCGCCGTCGATAGTTTTTATTGATGAGGTTGATTCATTGTGTGGTTCGAGAGGAGACAACGAAAATGAAGCTTCCAGGAGAGTTAAGACCGAATTTATGGTTCAACTGCAAGGTAGTTGATCGATATATATTGAGGCCTCAACCTGTTCTTTTAATAGGTGTGGGCAGTACTTCGGATGGGGTCCTTGTGCTAGGAGCAACAAACGTCCCATGGGCGTTGGATTCTGCTATTCGAAGAAGGTAAATCTGAATTTATCACTATTTTCTGACTCATTCTCAAGATTTGAGAGAAGGATCTATATTCCTCTTCCTGATGAGATCGCAAGGCGCTATCTATTGATCCATAATATGAAAAAGACCAAACATAGTCTTACAGAAGAAGATTTTGATCTGATCGCTGAAAAAACCGAAGGGTAACTATAATACCTTTATCCAGGCATTCTAATATTGATTTATTCCAACAGATATTCAGGATCTGATCTGATGATCTTGATTCGTGATGCGGCTTTTATGCCTGTGCGTCTTTGCCAGTCAGCCAAATATTTCCTAAAGGTTATCGAAGGGAATGCTATTAAATACCTCCCCATTGAAGACAAAGACTATTCAAGATATGACCCAAGTCAAATTGTTCAAACAAGCCTCACAAGTCTGAAGGCTGATGAGTTGATCGTTCCTGATGTAACAGTGGTAAGGCTACTTGATTATTTTTTGGATTATTAATGGTATTTTTTTTTCTCATAGCATGATTTTATCAAAGCTTTGGAGAAAACCAAGCCATCTGTTTCAAAGAGCCAATTGGAAGAATACGTGAAGTGGACTAAGGAGTTTGGTCAAGAATGTTAAGTTGTAAGCTTGAATAAGTTATTATTGGAGTTAAACGTAGGAGAGAAGAGAGTGAAATTTGTAATAAGCAAGTAAGATGAATTGCATGAATCATGGATGCATGTATGTCATTTCTATTAGCGTTTCTTAGAATCGTATGTATATGAATCTATAACAATTATCATGAATTGTTCTAGCCCGATAATCAGGCACTATGTTTTCATGCATCAGAAAAAGGCTATTTGTTCTTATTTTGTACTGAGACTAACCTGTCGAATTAATGGCGATTGAAAAGAGATTTCTTGACTTATTTTTTTAATAGAGTTTTGATGTATTGTTATTGAGGTTCACTATTGACAGAAGAATTTCAAGAAATATTTCTTGAACGCTTTTGGAGCTATTTCTCACAAAAATCAAGCTCTTCCCGCACAATTATAATAGTTACTTTATTTAGCTGTTATAACAATTTTGGAGGCTAATTCTGAGCTGTCTAACTATTCAAATAAATATTTATTAAATGGAGGGACTTGTATCACGCTTCTTCCAAGTCAAGGAATCCTATCTAAGCGCCATAGAAAATGAGATCAAATGCACCATCTGGTAGACCCATATCAATCATTCCCTTTCCTCACTACTAACCTTCTCTCAAGCCTTGATGTCTACAAAGACCCGATTGAAACAAATTGCGGGCATTATTTTTGCAAGTACAAATCTCATCAGAAACGCCTTTAACTCCTCCCCATAGAGAATGCTTCTTCAATTATCTCAAAGCAAACAGCAAAATGAAATGCAATTGCCCACTCTGCAAGGCGTTGGTCAACAAGAGAGATTATCACGAAGCTCCTAAACTCGCAAATATCACTACCCTCTTCAAAACGATGCTGGATTCCGCTCTCGTCGTTGAAACTTATGACAGAAAGGTCAGGATCAACAGTGAAGCGATCAATGGGTACCAAGCCAAAAAAAGGAAATTCTTTGAAAACTCATCCGATAACGAAGGCACTCTTCTACTCTTTCATTTATTCTAATACTGCATTTGCTAATTAGTCGTAAAAGTGCCTACGATCCCCAATTTTTCGAACCGGCTCGATAGCAATTCCAACCACATAATGCCCTCAATGCCCACAATACCATCTTCAAGCCTAAACGAAGCGATTATTATTAATCCGAAGTTCGCGCGTGCTAAAACCCTCATCGAGCTGGATGACCCGTCGGAGCAGGAAGAAAAGGACAAAAAAGATGTAGAATATGTGATGATTTATGCAAAATTATTATTTATAATTCATTATAGAAAACGCCTGTAAGGACCATCCCTACGATGAGATCAAAGGCAGATTTGTTAGAGACTGTCAAGAGCTCTAGAGTTATTCAGTTAGATTTCGATGATGTAAAGGAGAAGACGACCGTGGAGAAGCATAGAGATGCCAAAATGACCGTGGAGAAGCATAAAGATGACAAGATGACGGTGGAAAAGTACAGAGGAGACGACAAAAGAGCGTTTAATATTATCACGAGTAACCTGCCGTCAGGGTTGAGCGAGGACGTTGATAAATTTTGCCGCATGTTCAAAGGAAAAGTTTATAAAGAATTCACCGATAACATCACCCATGTCGTTGTGTATCAAACCCAAGATCGCTACGGAGCTAAATTGGCCAAAAGGACATTGAAATATCTCAACGGACTCATCCAAGGATGCTGGATCGTCTCTTATCAATGTATTTCTGCTGCTTATTAATAGTCGATATGTTAATGTTATCTCAACTTTGCAGGGATACAAGATTCCATTGTCAATAGCGAGGTCCTCAACGAAGAGAACTATGAAGTCACAGGCGATGGGTATGGCTCAGAGGCTCCAGCTCGCAGTAGGTCAAAGGTAGTAAATTAAGAGTTTTTTTGCAGGAGCTGACTCTTTTTGGTCGTTGGTTAGGGTGGGTTGACTAGACTCTTCGCCGAGATAAATATCGTCCTTGAAGAAGACAACGTGTCGGATCTTGCGATGAAAAAAGCCGAGCTTAGCAAATTGATCGTTCGGGCGGGCGGAAACATCGTCAAGACTCTTCCGAAAACCACGAAAAATTTATATTATGTAAAAATTTTAAACATCGAGGAGAATTCCCAAGATTACACGAAGCGAAAGCCGTCAGCTGTTAAGGTGAATTTTACCAATCATTATCTCTCGCACCGGTGGATACTCGACTCGATCAGCAGCTGCAGGGTCATCGAACCCTCAATCTACGTAGTATCACAACAACAGCAACTACCAGCAGATCATTAGCTTACTGTGATTTGTTTCATTTCGTTCAAACAATTCATATTTTATGAGAGTTCGTAAATGATAAGCAATTTCACTAAAATAACCAGTTTCTTTAATAATAAGTAAGGAGCTAGCTCAATCACAGGAATATATTCATGCGAAATGGCTCATCGCGTTATTTTTTAGAGTTATGGATTTGATTGGTTATGATTAAGACTTAGAAAGTATAAATTGTTGCAAGTAAGCATGCTTAATAGCGAAAAACTTTCAAAATCTTGTTAAGTATTCATATGTTCTTATTTCCTCAATTAGATATCATCTTTGTCGAACTTTCCAACCATAGACAGGAGTTCTTCCATTTTGTCAAATTCTATCTGCTCAGGAGTGCGCTGTGGCTTCTCTTCTTCTTGTTTCTTCAGAATTTTAGGATCAGGTTTCTTTTCTTCCTTCTTCTCCTTATCTTTCTCTTCAGGTTTCTCGTATTTGCCCTCTAAAAGGTAAAAGAGGCTAACTTAATGACTCCGAATTGAAATGCTTACTTCTGAAGAGATTAGGGGAGAGCTTAGTCAGAGTGACACCACCATGGTTGTCTCCGATCAGCAGCACAGGGTCTTGTGCGTTAAAGGCGATGTTGGTGAGCTTTGGCTGCTTAACTGGCTTGATTTCAGCCAATTTCGTGTATTTTTCGACTTGGAGATCGTACACGTAAGCCTTATCGAGCGTGGAGGCAGCGAACACTAGATAATATCACGGTTAATCTACTAGCTAACGAGAGGAGTTACCGGTAGAGGAGTACGGAGCCCACATCGCGTCGGTTACAGCAATACCGAGATCAAATGACATGATAGGATATTTGTGTTTCAGATCCCAGATTTTGACGGTCCAATCAGCACTGGCAGAGATGAAGACTCTTGGATGATAGTTATTGAATCTGACTTTGTAGACAGATAACAAATGGCCCTATGATCATTATTAAGACAGTCCCAAGACGGCGAAGTACCTCATAAGTTTCCTGATATTGTCCGGAGTAAGCTCTGGAGCATTGATGGATTTTGCCTTCTTCCGTTCCGACGAGGAAGACCTGAGGGTCGAATTTACTGAAATCGAAGCAAAGGCCTCCAGCGTAACCGATCAAACTGGCCTCTTCGTCAGAAGTTTCTATTAAAAAGCATAAAATAAAGCATTATTTTCACATTGAGGTACTTCCGACGAGTTTTAGTTTGATCACGTCTTCAGGCTCAAGCTTATTCTTCATGAGAACCCAGTTTGTGACACGTCCGTCAGACGAAATCGAGAAAAAGTTGTAGTTTTTGCTTGTGTCAGGGTTCCACATGACCTGCCACACAGGGTCAGTGTGCTTGTTTGTTCTCACAGTGGACTGATAGATAGGCTTCTTGTATTTGCTTCTCACATCAAACACCATCACAGTACCATCGTAAAGCCCTATCGATCGTAAATATTAGTATCTGCCACCCTCTCTATCTAAAGCTTACCGACTGCAAGGAGCGCTGCGCTCTTTGGATGGAAATCAACGGACATAACACCGGCTTCTGTGGCGAAGGTGTATTCAGGGTTGGTCGTGTTTTTCAATGAATAAACACAGATAAGCCCAGTTTTTTGCTTGGAAAACTCGTAGCTTCCGAACCCTACGGCGAAGAGATCGGTGTATCTCGGGTTCCAGCAGATAGAAGTGACTTGTTTTCTGCGCTGCTTCTCTCCTTGGAACTTCCAAATGGGGTATATGATACCGTCTTTTTGGTGCTCGAGGAAATCGCCTTGAGTCCACATGTATTTGTACTCCTTGTACTTCTCGTTTTGCTCGTTAAGGACGGTCATACGCTCCATGATCTTCAAGCAACGTCTGAATCCTGTGGAGTACAGAGAGCTCTCTTGCTTCTCGGACTTCTGAGCTCCGGCTCCACCAGGAGGGTTCTTGCTTTCCTCTCTCATCTTCTTGAAAATGTCATCCATATTTGCATCGTAAATCTCCCATTGAGTGACTTCTTTCGAAATTCTTTGGATTGGAGGTGGTTCAGTTGCATCGCATCTCTCACGAATAGGCTCGTTCATCGTTTGGACCTGGTGCTCGCTGTAGTAGAATTTATTCTTCAGCTGCTTTTTAATCGCTGCAAGGTCTTCTGGAGCCGCTTGAGGATCAGCTTGCTGTTGAGTTTTTCGGTGCTCTTTGATCTAATTCGAAAAAAAACTTTATCAGCATTCGACTCAAACCAAGCAAATACCAGCAAGTTCCTCTCTTCTTCGATATCTTCTTGGGTCTTGGACTCTTGAGACTCTTTGTGAATGATGTTTCTGGAAGAAAATTACATTTTCAACGTCAATATTTAAATCAAATTACCCGTCAAGCGAAAAATGAATGACGACTTGCTCGAATGGCTCGAATTTTCTATACGCTCTATCTTTGAAGCTGAAGATAGCTACGTTGGATGGAGCATTAGGGTTCCTAGGGACGAGAGTCCTCGAAGGCATATCTTCCTCGAGTTCTTTTGCGGTGAGTTGAACCTGGTCCTTTGGCTTGTTAATGTTAAGATTCTGGAGGGAAAGGGTTAAGTGAAAGGCTTTCAAAGTGGGTTTACTGCTTCAAAATCTCCGTCATCGAAATCTTCATCGGTTTCTTGAACTCTTTCAGGTTCTTGGACTCTGATGGTTGGGTTACGTCTCTGGGAGGAAGGATGAGTGAGAGAAGGAAAAGGATGGTCTTACAGCACCGCCGACAGTGGCTTGGGTTGTTTTTTTCTTAAGATTTGATCGAGGTTGTTGCTTGCTCATTGATGGCTTCGGAAATAATAAAACTGATTTCTTTTCTATCTAAATTATATAAACTCTAAAGTTAATTGAAACTGATATTTGAATAACTCACTTCGAGGACCCTTTTTTGTAGGATTTACGTTTGGATATAAAATAGGGTGGATGTTGAAGGTGATGATAAGTATGAGTTTTTAATGTTGTTTGGGGAGATGATCAAATGGAGGGAGGCAATTTATTGAAGTGATCGTTTAGAAGGTGTTCGTTAACTGCTCTTAATTACAATCAGTAAGCAAGAAGGTTTTCTCCTGAGAACAAACAAAAAGATTTTTATTTAAGATAGCGAATTTCTTTATCTCATCTTGAGAAGATTTCTGTCACTCGAAGTAATTCGGCTTGTATTATCGATGGCTTCGTTATGATGCATTTGATATAAAAGAGGTATAAGGTATGAATATTTTCATAATCGATTTGCCTAATTCGATCAACTAGCATTAAGGAAAAAAGATAATTTCTCTTAACCATTGTTTCAAAATAAGGCAAGCGCCTTCTATATTCCTTCAACGAAGCTCAGAAATTATTTGAAATAATGAATAGCATGGAAACTGAAAAAAATTGAGAAGATGCATCCTTTCAGTCGATATAATTGCAATTTACAATCATTATGAAAGTCGATTATTTTTGGTAGGAGAAGTGCATATTACTCTCTCATTGATCCTTCTTCGTTCTGAGAAAACTCTGACTTAATTCTCGCTTTTTCAACCCAACTTTTCAGTTAAATAAATTTATATTCGAAAACGAAGATTATTTTTCAAACGACAATTGATATTAAATCTTTTTACAAAAATGAATAAGGCATTATAAAAAGATAAATCGCAGATTAATTGTTTTTGTAGTAATCAGCAGAGAATGTGCACGTAGTATCAACATTTCATAAATCCTTGCAAAAATTATATTCCTATTTATTCTTATATAATATAGATCAACGATTATTTAATCTGAAATGCAAAAAAGAAAGCGTCTTGGTGGGTAACACCCAAAGTCTCTCTTGCTATACTAGCGAAAAATATAAAATGAGTTAACATTAATATCACAATTTCCTTATCCCCAAAACCTCTAAGCTTTATAACCTCTAATTGTCTGCCCTAGCTTTTTCGCCATCAAATTACTTTTCGTGTTGGACGGCATCAGATTTCCCTCCGGAATATTAGTAATATTCGAAGAGGTCAACGGCCGCTTCTTTGCAGTCATATCATTAATCCATTTTGGAACTTTCGCTCCGGCAGCAGTTGTATTCACAATCTTTCCTTGAGAAGCCTCCCTCTTCTCTCTCGCCTTTACATCAAGATAAAGTTAGCTCAACTAGAGCTGAACATATATTTTACCTCATTAACTGTGTATCTATTCATCGATTGCTGCTCTCGGCTTTGGTTCATATAGTGATCAGGTGGATTATCCATTGTAAGGTTATTCTGTCGTTTGATTTTGAAAATTTTATCGAGTTCTTCAATAAACTTCGACTTTCTATCATTCAGGCCCATTTTGTCGAGTTTATTCGTTTGGTTCTTCGTTGAATGTTGGTTCAAGAGCTCCCTGGACCTCAGGTTGCTCTGACTCACATTCATATTCGCGAAAATATTTTCGGACTGAAGTCCTCTTTCTCTACTATGAGCCTTTCTGACCGAGCCTCTCTCATGTTCATGGTGATGGGAAATCGAGCTTCTATTAAGAAAGGGAAGTTAATGATAAGTAATGCCGAAGGAAATTTCTATACCGTGGGATGTTTTTGCTTGAAAACTCCTTGGGAATCGAAGCATTGATCGTTTCTGCTGTTTCAGCCGTGGTGTCAGGTTGGTACCCGAGTTCCGAAGCCTCTCTTGTCGGAGAGAATTCTTTCTTGCGGAACACGTTGTTTTCGATTGTCCTCTGGCTTAATTTGAAGGGAATACCCGCGTTCTCAGGCGTCACGTTTCTTATCACTGCGAATGATCTCGAAGGCGAGGGAGTCTTGGCTGAGCGATTGATGGTAGTATTACTGAAATTCATTATAGGACGATGGTCATTGATTTTTTGGCTGAGGAGATAAGGCGTAGCTTTATTTTCAACGCTATTGCGCATGGGGGTTTGTTGATTAAGCGAGTCGGTCAGCATTTTATTAAGCGCCTGAGTTTGCATATCAACCACCTGGTTTTTCTGATTGAGCTCAAGCGACAGTCTGCTAATTTCGCTGTCTTTTGTGTGGACTAACTCAACTAGTTTGGTATTATCCGCTGTCAGCTCCTCGATCCGCTTCGCGGTCTCGTTTTCAGCGGCTCTGAGTTTTTTTTCGCTCTCTTCGAGTTTGAATTGCAAGGACTCATAGGCTACTTTCAACTGCTGTTCATTCTAGAGGCAAAAGAGTGGTTAAATAAAGGAATTAAGCTCAATAGTTACTCGGATATGATCACGAACCTTCGCTTCGGTCTCTTGCAGAAGAGACTCATAGTCGTATAAAACCGTCTGTTTAACCGTCTCAACGATATCTAAAACCCCTCGCCGAAGAAGCTCGAAGCAGCCACTGATCGTATCAACCGAAGTAATTTCTTCAAGATCGTCTTTAATGCGGGCGATTTTCTATTAGAATATCCGAATTCAGAATGGAAATTTGTACAAAGCGCTTACTTCAGAGGTCGGAGCGATCTCGTGGAGTCCATCTCGTAACTCGTTAAAGAGAGAAGTGATTTGCTTCACGATTTTCATGTAGTCTTCCTTGAAATCCGAGGGCATTTTCAAGAAAACTTGTTTATTTTTTTCGTTTAGCATTTCGCTGGAGAGATCATGAAGCGAAGGGTTTGATTTGTTTCGCTGATGATGCAACGCGTGATCGATGTTATCGAATCTAAATTTCTCTCTCCTGGGAGCGTTATCAGAGCTGTTTCTCTTTTTAATCTGGTTCTCTGACATTTTTTTCACTTAACTTAATCTGCTTTATTTTATTTTTTTCCGCGCCGTTAAAATATAATACAACAATCGATTCGCCAACTGATTTTTGGAGGATTTTTTTTCCTAATCACCAAATGAAAAACTCCCTCAGTTAACTTCTGATAAGCCAATAGCCTCTCATATCCATAGCGAATCATGATTACAAGGCTTCGCTTCAATTCTCAATTAGTATATTGTTAAATACATGGACGTAAATGTCTGACATTACATATAACAGCATGTAGCTCAAATTAAATATGAAGCAAGGCATTATCACTGCTTCTAGCTTACTAAGGCTGATCTAACCAGCTGGAGTTCGGTTTTTGAGTGGCTGCAGAGAGATTATCGAGTCTATTATATATAGAAAATTCAATTCAACAACAATAGCAACGAACAGTAACTTAACAAACAGGAAATTATTTCCAAATCATTAACAGAGAAAAATTGCACGATATATTAGCTTTATAATGAAGGTTTTATTACAGCTGTCTATGCTATAGTAGTATTAAGATCTTGCTTCTTCTTGGACGTAACGGCGAGGGGAGTTTCCGCACGAGGTTCGTGGTACGAGTTATTCATTAAGTTTGATACGTTGACTCTGTTTCCTTGAGAGGAGCCTCGAGTACCCGGCCTGCTTCTCGACACGGTTGTTCCTAGCAAAATTGTTAGAAGATAACCACTTCATCCAATATACCTTTGATTGGTTTCGTAAAATGACGTTTTATGTATTCTTGTCTGAGAATATTCGCTTCAGTGTCATGCCGCACCTCTTTGTTCTATATATTCATTGTGTGAATGAATGGTGCTAGTGATCTTACCTGTCTCAAAAACTCTTCTTCTTCTCGTTTTTGTTCCTTTTTCTTGGCCTTTTCCAGCCACTCTTTCAAAAAATTATTTTCTACAATGTCTCCAATATGCTCCGAAGGCTTGCTTTTTGTTCCATAGGCAAATTGCGGATCCCAGTCACTATAAGGATATTAGACGTCCCTTGAAACCAGTGATGTTTTTTTTTACCTTGGTACATTATACCCTTTCTTCTTCGGCGCTCCAACGGGAGCTTTTCTCATGATTAAATTTCTATTTCTGAACCGCGATTGCTTCGATGATATCATCTCTTCGTGATTCACATTGTCTTCGCCAATAAAATCCCCAAACTACGCCAATTTCATAAAAGTAAGCCATTGCAAGTCTAAAGAAAGGAGAGAAATACCTTCGGTTTATGGTCCAAATGCGATTGTATTATTTTGATATGAGGGTTGCCATTGCTGCCACTAAAAGTAGTTCTCGTATTAATTCCATGCGTATGTCCCATTCCATGGCCATGGCCAGCGCCGCCCTCTTCATTGTTGTTTCTCTTACGATACTGCCTCTTTTCCTCAAGGAGATCGCAGAATTCGTCATGGTCGATTTTTCCGTCTCGATTCTATGAAGTAATGTGTTCCATTAAATTGTTTAACAAGATCACGCACCTTATCGATAAAATTAAAGAGCTCTCTGGTCTCTTCATCTGAAAATCTGATTCCAATGTAATCTAATCCCTGCTTGAACTCAGAAAAATACACTGTTCCATCCTAAATCCACATTATATTTAATCCAGCGATTCGAAAATGAACAAATTCACCTTATTGCTGTCAAAGAATCTATATGCTTTTGTTATCTGCTTGAATCTATCTTCCACGCGATCTCCAAGCAATAGAAAATTCCTTTGAAGCTGCGTTTCGCGCTCAGGAACATCTCTAATCATCACTTGCTTCCGGAATTGCTCCGAGTCATTCTTGTCTTTATGGATCACAACAGGCATGTACTTATACGCGTCGAGAATTTGCAAAAACACCTTATCTTTCACTACTCCATTGCGGATAATGAGGCTAAGGACTTTTTGATAGAGCGTTGGGCTGAGCGTCTTGAGCCAATAGAGTGACTTTCTCTCGAAATACTCCTTTGAGAGAGTATTCGTGAAAATTTGGTCATCAAGCTTCAAAAAATCTTTGAATAGGTTGTATAAACTCCGATAGTCAATACCAGCGTATTGCAGAGCATACACTCTATTGCAAATGAGTTAAGATTACATTGATTTTGAAAATATTACAGGTCATAGAGCTCTTGAGGAGTAGGGTCGTCGGACTCTTTGCCTAATTGAGAGACAGAATCGTCTGGAAAGATACCTTTCATAGGTTCTTTCATCGCGCTCATAGGGCGGTTCTGCTGGGCGTTTTCGTTCGGTGGAGGCGTTCTATACGCATCTTTCTCAGCTGTGTTAGGCTGATTGAGGATGCTTCTATCTGGAACAACAGGTTTCACGCGTTCTCTGGCCGCGCTCTGAGGCCGAGCGATCGTATTGCGTTCCTTCAGCGGCGTCACAACCGCTCTTTCTCTCATCGCACTCTGAGGTCGCGTCTGGACTCCGCCGCCTTCCTTAGCAGATTGCAGCCCTCTCTCTAGTAAATCGGCCAATGGAGTGTGGCCTCCTCTCTGCTTCTCCGGGGTAATCGATTGGAAGCTTTTGCGTTTCGCTTTGGTTGGGTCAGGATTGAAGTCGTAGGCTGTTATTCCATGACGAGCAGATTCTTTATCGCTGTTATTTCCCTTGAAATATATCCTCCTAGTTAATGAATTTTCAATTGGTATCAAGCAAAACTCATTAGTTACAATGTCGCGGTTGCTCGGTCAACCTCTCCAATGATTAGCTTATCTAAGAGACCATCGATTGATATTTTATCCTGATGTTGAGCGAAAACGTTTTTGAGTTCTTGTTCGTTGGTGATGACGGCTCTGCAGTACCTCAGAGCCTGCTGGAGGTTAGCGTATTTGCAGGCAGTGTATGAGTTTGCGCATTCAATAAGGGCTTTTTTGATGCGGGCTTTGATATGTTTTTCGTTCTTCGACTTCATGATTTGTTCGGTTGAGCTGGCAGTCTTGAGAGGGATGATAAGAGGGAAAGGAAATAGACGAAGAGATACTTTCTCGGAGAAATTGCTGAGGGATTTTTCGGGGAAAAGTTGCATGACTGGACGTTTCACGACTTAACTTCAATTAAGCAGATAAATTTATTTTGTCAATCAATCTATTAATCGATTTTATAACTGTGACATAATGCATACTCTCACGTCTATTTTCGAAAAAGAAAAAATTCATTTTGGCAGTAATCAGGCGACCATGCTTCTGCTATATCAAAAAATTGATTTTTTCAATGAAAGGATGGAGTATTGCGATAGTAATGGCAATAATTATGAATGGTTATTAAATGAGGAACTTAAGACTATGGTACAGAAGAGAGGGTTGTTACTTCTTATGCGATGAGTGCTAGCGCTTCTCTCACTATAGGGTTATCTTAAATTTTACTATCAGGCTGATTTTCAGGTCGATATACTCATTTTAGGGTGCTACTATGAGATAAAGATAATAACAAAGAGCTATGGTTAATTCGTAACGAGAGAGCAGCTTTGCTTGGCATTAATTGTTACATGTCTAGCTTTCAGTTTGGCTCGGATTAGTATTACTTCAGTTTGAGGGTCATTGGAGCTTCCTCAAATGAACTTTGATAAAGGTCGAAAGATCAGAGAGATGATGCCCAGATGCTGATGCCTTTAGTGCCATTCTACCTCAAAGAAGTAATATTATACGGAAATCAAGTCGAAGAGGGACCTTTACAACTGATAGAAGAAATCTACTTAAGCAACCGTTACAGGCGCTGTCTGACAAATTTAAGACAGCTGCTACTCGCGTCGATAGCCTAGAGAGCGTATCAGTGTGAAACCCGAACACTGATATGAAGAGTCTTCAAAAAATAGTAGCTTCGCAGAGTGAGTGATCTTTCTGGTAGTATGGAGCAAAACTTTCAGTGTCATCAAATTTGGCGAGTTCCTCTATTGAGTGAGGCTGTTAGATTAGATAATATCTATTGAGTGCAATTCAAGGTCTACATTTGTTGAAGAATTTCCCTTATAGATACAGTAAAACTTCACAACAAGATATTCTATTAAAAAAGACTAATTCAATAAAACATATCATGCTCCAAAAGTTATGATTGTAATGCCTCTAATGCAGTTGATGCGATTTTTGTCTTCCTTACAAATACAACTTCAGCACAAAAAGTTCTTTCGGTTAAATTAAGTGGTATTTCATACTAATATTTAGATTGTTGCACACATTAAATATTGCCTGGAGAGCACGCTGCTGGCAATGAAGGTAATATTATCTGTAGGTCTCGATTCAGATTCGTGGATGAGTTACGGTGATTTATGACGAATATTCGTTTCTGAGTGTTTTCTATGTGAGCCTCCCTACGAATTGCTTGAGAATTAGTATCCAACCTAATCATCATTTTGGCCTAGGAGAAAGCGGCTTTACCGTCTCATGCTCCTATCGAAATTTCATTTTATTTCATATCGTTGCTCTGAGCACTCAGCTGAGTAATTGACACATTATCCACGTGGCAATGTGTTATTATAAAAATTTCATACCGTTGTTTTATAATAATACTTTCTTTCCTCAGCACTTTTTGCATTTCCAAAGCGCTCCTGATGTCTGCCTGGGACCCTTCTAACAGAAAGAGATGGCAGCACAAATTCCATTTGTAAAGTTAGCGGACTCAGGTCATTATAATAGGGAAATCAGCGAAATATTTTTTTCCCTAATTTTAGTTTTTGAGGAAAATTGCAGCTATTTATACGACCCAATTCGAAAAAATAATAATATACAAGAAAACCCAACAATTCATTACCCCTTTGATTCTAATCTCCATGAAAAAGCAACTTTACTTCGTATTGATAGCTGTGTGCATGACAGTTAGTCTGAGTCAAGATCTATCCAGTTTTGATGTTCTTTCATCATTTGAAAAGGCAGGAGTTTGCAAAATGTGGAAAGATGAGAGAGTGATGCATACCATATCATTATTGATACTCTCACTATCATACTTCCTCAAGCTGAAGAACTGCTAAGAAACCGGGCGCAAATAGTGGACACGCTCAAGACAAATGAAAAAGAACTCTTCTCAAAGAAATGCTTCGGATAATGGTTAGTAAATGCAGGGCTACTGAGCGAGTACGAAGTACGTTAAAATGGCTAGATTCTTTGGAGGAAAACTCGAACGTTGACCCAAACGACGCTGAGAGAATGGCTGACTTTCTGAGTTCCTTTTATCGTGAGACCGAGCAAGCCCTTGGACGTTTCAAAGCTGCTAAGGATCTTATAACTACTTATATAAATAGATGCTAGATGACATATTGAGAGTTGTTATGCCCAAATTGTGTTAGAGTTTCTCTTCAGTTTTATAAATTCCTCAGTTCTAACTATTGCATTGAAACAAGAAAATGCTCGTAAATCTCGAATAAATTGTGCCTCAAACTGTTGAATGTTTTTGTTTAGACGAGTTATTTTATTGAAAGCAGTCCTTTACCTTGTATCGGTAATATTCATTATTCCGTAAAAAGAACAATGATTTTAGGTCCACTTAAGCACCAATTATCACATCCTCATGAATTTCGTGGCAGTCTTCAGGAATTAAAAATTTGGTTTACATCGTAATGAATAATCTTAATTGGGAACACGCAAGTAGCTGATCACTGAAGTCAACATTACGGTTTTTACTGCGAATTTCAGCTTACAAACGAATCAATCTCGACAAACACTCCAACATATTCAAACTCACAGCTTATTGAACGCAAATTACAACTTCAAGACTATAAAATCTACTCATTTGAAAACTCGTCCATGAAGTAAAACCAGTTATCACATCATGAAATGATTTCTTAACATAAGACCTATGTGGTTTTAGTTCGCTTGAGAGACTGCTCTTGGAGCATCGTGCTCTTAACATCTACGCTACCTTGGGTTTCTAACTGGTCTCTGAGTTCAATTCGCTTTCTTAAAGCGATTGAATTCCACTGATCCTGCTCTTTTTTCGGAAGCGCCTTCCACAATTCCTTTAATTCCTTGCTCTTAAAACTCTTGGGATTGGTCTTTTGAGTGTAAATACAAAACTCCTTAAACCCAGTTACTTGCTTCCTCAGCTCTTCCTGAAGGTCAGTTTGTTCAATGACCGACTTGTCTCCAAACAAGCAACGAGCTTCTTCCTGAAGTTCCTCTTCCTTATAGACATCAGACGCATAAATAAACGGAGATTTCTTCGCGCTATCGCATTTATCAACAGTCCCTATCCTTTCTTCTTTGACCACACTAGTCTTCGCTGATCCTACCAATGAGACATGCTCTATCTTATGAATCGCATCTCGCAGCTGATCCATGGCACTAGTTTCCAATTTGACGTTGATAGGAGACGCTTGGCCTTTTTGCGGCGAGTTTTTCTGGCTTTTCGTTGTACTGCTCCCTTTTACTGGCGTCTTTCGTTTGCTACTACCCAAATTACCACTCTCTAGAGGATTTTCTTCTTGCAAGTCCACGACCCTGACGGTTTCAAATTTCGATACTATCGTCTTCATTTGCGAAGTGCCAATAACGATCTTTTTCGCTGGACTCTTCTTGGGCTCAACTTGGCTCTTTGATTCTAAACTCGCCGGCTCCTGACTAATCTGCCAGGGAGTTGTGGATTTATTGCCGCTTGTAGTCAGCACCTCTGTCGGTCTTGTTGACGCAGAAATCGTTTTAGAAGCGGTTTCTGCGAGTCTTGGGTTACTAAACACGGATTCAGGCTCCATATGTTTGCTCTGAGCGACGGTACTCACCTCCGACTCGTGGATGCTCTTGCTTTTTGCAGATAAAATGCTCCCATTGGAGTCTGATTTACTGCCTTGCTTGGTTAAAGGCAGTAATAATTTCTCCTTTAGGAAAGCACTTATAGACGTTTGGCTAGTTTTGCTTGAATCCGACGAGCTGAAAGCTCGTCTCAGCTTGCCTGCAGGGCTTTCTTTTGCTCTTGTCCCTTCATTTTCTAGTTCCATGACCCTTTCAGACGTTGCTGAGTCATTCAATAGCTTTTGTAAAGTTTTATAATTGGCCATGAGTCTATTCGTCTCTTTATCTATAGAAGGCGACTTTGAGCTTTGTTCATTGGAATACGGGAGAGTATCAGCTTGTGAGTTCGCTTGGCTGGATTCCTGGCTCTCTGAAGGAGTCATGATATGAGGATTTTCGGCTCGCATTTTCTCAAATTCCTTCATAAAGTCATCAATCAGCACAAGTTGATGGTTTTTATGAATCTGGCTGCTGTTCGATGTAACAGTGCATTTAAGACAAAGCAATCGGTGGACTTGGCACGTTTCTTCAGTGCAGAAGATTTTGATGTCATAATCTCTATGAAAATTGCATTTCCTGGTTGGCAACATATGAAAAAGGTTTGCTGGATTTGACTATTGAGAGAGACGTTCTATTGTAATTAATTTCAAATTTTGAAGCGGGCAAATCCTTGTGTTCAAACTTCAAAAAATCGCGCACTAAATCAAAATTATCAGCTCTTTTTTAATTTACGATGTGAATGTAGTGATTTTGTTTTACTAAAGAAGATAGCAGCAGCTATAGAGCCTAGGGCTTCTGTCTCCTATCAATGAGAGCCTTCTCTTAATCTCTTGGCCAACATCAAATATTTTAATATTTTTCAAAATTCCTCATGAAACTTTTTCAATTTTCCTTGTGTAATACTAACTTGTGTAATATTTATAAATCTCACAACGTACACCTCGCTATCTAAGATAAAGCGGCAATTTCACTGGTCTCTCTCTTAGTTTCGCTGCAATATCTTCTAATCCTTCACCTTCATAACTCAAAAACGTATCAATTTCAAATAAGTTCTCATTTCCGCTTCCTATCATAACAATTCCTTATCAGTTCTTCAATTCAATTTCAAAGGAAAATACTCTCAAACTCGACTGAATGCCTCTTCATCCAACCTTGATGAAGCTTCGACATCATCGCTCTTGCTGTGTCCGGCGTGTCTTCTCCTGTCCCAGGCGGATTTTTCATCGGAGCGAACTCCTCTTCACGCTTTCCTTCCACAATACCAAATTTCTCAGGTGCACAGAGCTTGTGGCAATCATGCAGGAAAAGCTCGAACTTGTATCCGTTGTTATCAAGCGGTATCACGCTCTGCTTGACTTTTTCATCATAATATCTTATCTTCTTCTTCGCGATGTGATACCTAACACATTACTTCTTCACCTAAAAGCAATAATCTTACTGAGAGGCAAGTACTTTCCTCTGATTCGTGAGAATATTGTCCAGAAAATCAAGTTTATATATCGCATTGAGGATATTCACTGCATCGTATTTAAGCTTCCCACTTGCATCTTTTTGCTCGCAGAGTTCTCGTTCGGTGTATCTGATCGCATGTGGCTTTCCGTTTCGGAGGGCGAATACGCCAGCCTGCTCAGCTGGGTCTGTCTGTTTGAAAATAGCTGTATTAGAGCCTTGCATTCGGAGAGATTGGTTACCTTTGTTACAAACTTGCAGGTGACATCATAGTTTTTCGTTTCAGCATAGCCAAGGAAATAGGGATCGCCGATCTTTACGAGTACGTTATCCACTCCAATAATTTGCACGTGAGTAATCCCCAGATTTTTCATATCGGACACGATGTTATACTTCGCGAGAGAAGTAAGACAGCCTCCGTTTCCGTTTGGTGCTAAGAAAATTTTGTTTTTATCCTCGAGGATGATCTTCCCTTTGAAATCCAGCGCTGGGAGGCTTTTCTTGCGAATAAGTTAAAAAAGCTTGGTGTAATCCTACCTGGCAGAAGAAATGAATGGATTTCGGGCTTAGCCCGAAGAATTTGTTGTCAGTGAAATAGGTTTTGATCTCAAGATCGTTCGATTCGCTTGTCATGATATAGAAATTTATCAGCTCTCTTGGATGCGCTGATTTACCTCCACATTTCTCCGCAGCTAATTATGATAAGATATCAAAGGCGTTTACTGGCTACCTACCTAAATTGGCGATTTTGAGGATCCTCTCAGCGAAATACTGGAAAATCGTTTTGTTTGAAGGCATTCCGATATTGTACATGCCTTTAGCGTGCTCGAAACCCAACCTTGAGCCTTGGCCTCCGCTTAGCAAGAGAACTGCCACTGCAAAAATCATGTAACCAGCGCAGATAAGGTTATTTTACATTTTCCGCGGGAAATCATGTCCAATCCAAACTTTGAAAGTTTTGCACGTTCACTGGGCTCGATATCAGCTAGTCGAAGGCAGTTGGGGATGGGCTCAATCCGTTCGGGCTCCTGGGAGGTTTTTTGAGGCTTTAAAACGAGGTGGTTGTACATCTGGATATTTTGCCCCAATTAGTTGAATAAGGAAAGCAGTCTCAATCTTACCATGTCCATAAGTTCGAAATCAATATCATACAATGTATCATAGAACGCTTCAAGCTCTACCGGGTTCATTTCTTCTATATTTAAGAGCAAGTGATCTTGCTTATGCGCAACGAGCCTCGTGAACAAATTCTCGTGTGAGAGATACTGCTCTTTTACCTTCGCTAGTTGTATTTAGCAAGCAAATAATTAAGTTGTTGATACGCGACTGAAGTATAGCGCTTCGATAAGACTCTAAATTCTGATAAGCAAATGACTCTATGTGCTCGCGATCTACAGGCTTATTCTCGATTCTCTGTTCAGTTTCCCTTGATGGAGTATCAGTTGTGCAGCACTTTGAAAATTGGCCTCCCATTTAAATTACTAATCGCTTTTTCCACTTAAAATCTTATTTTGAAATTACTCAATAAATTTATTACCCACTTTGCTCAATAGTAAGCATAGAACTCAAGGAGAATGCTCATTGCTATTTAGACCTAGTCCGTGCTAATTAGAAGAGCTATTTGAACTTTGGTACGAGAAACTTTTGTGAAGATCTGAAAAAAAAAAATAAAAAATAAATCAGGAGAAACCATCAAATGATACTTTGTCATTATGCTTTCATTAAATAACAAAAAAAAAACCACAAAAAGAAACTATATCAACACATACCACGCTTCCAAAGGGTGATCAGCGCAATAGCGAAAAGAAAAAAGATAAACCAGGCTCGGAGTTACTCAGATTCTGAGAGAAAAGAACCAAATTACTGCTCATCCCGCGATTACTCAAGTGTAACATCAATATGATGACGTCGTGTCGATGGTGTCCGTTTTCGAGTTTGGTTAAATTTCTTAAAGGCTAAATCCGTTAACTCACTATATTCAAGTTTCCAAATCTTTATCGTTTTCGTATCTGAGGTCAAAAGACTGCCATCATAGAGCGTCAGAACGTTTTGTATCATGGTTTTATGGTCCTTTAGTACCGCGAGCATCTGGGCCTTCGGCCAGTCCCATATATAAACGTAATATTCCTTAAGCTGCTTTTCGTTAGCGCTTGTCGCGAGCTTACCGTAGCCTAAATACACCATTTTATTGACTGGCCGCTTATTGTTAGTAAACGCCTTGAGCAGCTTCTTTTCCTTGAGGTTCCAGATCTTGATCATCGTGTCACCTCCGCCCGTCGCGAAAAACTCTAGGTCCGATGCGTCGCTGCGGTCGTAGAGCAGTACAATGGCCTTAACGAAATCGGAATGAGCGCATTTCATTTTGTAATGGCATTTGTTCTCTTTACCATTCATCATGATTTCCATGCTTTCTTTCACTTCTTCGTCAGCGTCTTCGTCATTTTTCTTCTCCCCAGAGTCCTCTTCCCATCTCCAGAAGCTCACGGATTTGTCGTGACTAGCTGAGATTATCACAGACCCCTCCAGCAAGCCACAATTCGGCAGCGAGACCAAACACGTGATAAAATCTGTATGTACCTCGCTCTCCTTATACAGTTTCAACGAGACATCAAACTCTGCGTTAAGTGCTCGTGAAATCACTAGAGTCCAAATCTTGATCATGTTATCGCTCGCAGCTGTCGCTATGTAGAACAAACACGAGTCCTCGGTCACGGAATACTCGTTCTTTATCTCCTTTATACAGGAAATGCCGTTCTCATGGGCGTTTTCAAACAAAGTGATGAATTTATTGGTTCCGTAATTCCAAACTTCGAGATGTGGATAATCGTCATCGCCACCCAACAGAATAAAATGATGAGCTTCCTTCGTGTCTTTCTGAATGAATTCGATCGCGCAAATACTCTTCAGCATAATCTCATCCTCGTCGTTGGACTGGTCTATCTGATTGAGGATGCGGAAGTTATGCGACGCGTCCCATAACTGAAAGATTTTGTTCTTTGCTGCCGTTAGGAGAAGATCAGTCGACAGACTCTGACACAGGGCCGCGCCAGCGGGCACTAAACTCGACACGCAGACCACCTTTGGGAATTTATCCGCTGGCTCTACCCCATCGTTTTCCTCGATAACGCGCACTTTTGGGTTCCTTGTGTTGAATAAATCCAGCTCCACTCTCTGAAAAATCCCCTTATAAAAATTATCTTTCACCCTTGATTTCAGCTCTTCTAACTCATTATGCCACACGTCTTCAAACTTTTTCGCATCGAACCGCCTAAATCCCTCATCAACATCATCCCGTAGGTTCCTCAGGTCCGAGTGTAGGTTCTTTATCCCGCCAAATCGGTCGTATATCATGTTGCAATATTCGCCATTATAAACCTTTGAATAAAACTCGTCAATTGTTCCCCTTTGAAAATTCTCACTCAGCTGAGCCTTCATTAAGTCATAGATCGGCTTTTTGCAGTTTTTGTAGGACATCGCATCCAGCGTCTTTTTTATTTTTTCTAGCGACTCCTCCTGCGCCTTCTGCTTCCTCCACAACGTCTCCATCATTTCATCACTGAGCTTATTGAAAAACTCAACAAATTCCTTCAAGGCTTTCTGGAAGGTTTCTCCCATTTTCGTTTGGGATTCCGTTAGCTGCTCTTTCTGTTTGTTGAGAGACTGAGTTATCTGATCGAGGAGAAATATAACGCTGTGATTATCTGCGGGATCAAACAAGCTTTTCAGATTGCCGAACTCCTTGTACCAGTCGTTAAGTTTTACAACGAGAGCCTTGTGATTTAGAGCCACTCTTTCATGTTCAGCGAGGCAATCAGGACAAAGCACCCGTTGCTTGCATTCTCTTGCCGTACAGACGAACTCGATGGGTTTTGGGTGATGAACACGACAGAGCGGCTTCTCGCCGATCACAGGGGTGGCTGGTTTTTTTTGATGATCATTCATTGGACTGTGTTGGCGCAAATCTAATGAGAAGACTCCGTGTTTAGGAAAAAGTAAACTATTAAAAATTCGCTTGCGATCAGTGTTTAATAAGGATTTACAGTAATTCAATCTCTTCCTTAGATCGAATAATTTCAAATAATTCAAACATCATGCAGAAGCCTCAAAACCCGCTGGATGCGCTGATTGCTGATGCGGATAGGACCATCAGAAGGCAGAAGCATTGCAAGAAGAACATTCATGAAAATATTAATAAAGTAGTTCAGCTAATCGAAAAAACTCAGCAAGAAATCGAGGCAAACTCTAATATAATGGAAGAAGTAATCATCACCTCCCTTCAATTAACTGATAGCGGCGTCTGCGATAGGAAGGGACAACCGATCTGAGAGTGCAGCTGCAGAATTTGTCGAATAAGATCTCGGTATAGCTGACTTCTTGAGGAGAATTCTTAAAAATTTACTTTTTCCAGAACCAAAAACCATTGAATAACATCTTGAACGCGCATAAGGAATATTTTGCTTATATCTCCAAGTTCGGGAAGGACATGGACAAGAATTTCAACAAGGAAATCAACGAAGCGTTCAAGGATTACCCTTTGGACGGGTCGTTGATCATGAAAGTAAAAAGAACACGTTGTTAAGGAATTGTGGTCTGAATGACATTGCGGAATAGCTTATTGGCGAGTATTTTACAAGAGAAGGGAAGTTTGAGTTAAACGAGTCGCTAAAGCAAGAGCAGAAGGATATGGTGCAGGAAGGATTCGAAGAGAATTTTAAAATGATACATAACGTAATGCGTTTGTCGTTGAGCTGTGGTGCTGAGTGTGATATTTGCAGTTGTTAGGAGAAATCAAGAAGTTTAATCTGGCACCGGTGATTGAATGGGCTGAAAATAACAAGAAGCTCCTTGATCAGTATGAGAGCGATCTGCTTTTCTTGCTTCATCGACAGCAGGTATATGAATTCAGAGAGCATTTAGCAATAATTTTCATTTTCAGTTTGCCACAGTGCTCAAGGATTCGGGCAGAGAGCCTGCGATTGCTTATGCAAGAGCGCATTTTCAGCAGTTTACGCCGAAATATCAGTGTGATATTCAGAAGATGATGGGCTGCTTGCTATACAATGAGTATCTACAAACACAATTGGGGATTTAACATTATTTATTGGCCATCAGTCTGAAAAATAATAGGTATTCTGAGCTATTCGACCCCGAAAACTGGGAGGATTTGGAGGATTTGTTCCTCAAGGAAGCCTGTCGTATTCATAGTAAAGAATTTAATGGTCCATGGGTCATAACTACGACATTATAGATACTTCACCTGAAAGTGCATTGTATCTGACGCTTCTGGCTGGCACAAAAGCACTTCCAAAGTTCCTAAAATATTTCTCGCTTTCAGCTCTGCGTAATGAATATTTTTTATCGAGAATATGCCTTACTTATCATATTCCATTGGGTAGATAACCAAAAGGTGAAAGAGACCGACGAGTTCCCGATTCCTATCGATCTTGGCCGTGATTTCCAGTTCCATTCAGTTTTCGTTTGTCCGGTTACCAAGGAGATCAGCACGGAAGATAACCCTCCTATGCTTCTGAAATGCAATCACGTTATTTCTGAGTGAGGATATTTTTTTGATAATTTTCAGCTAATCTCTTGATTGTTAGGCACGCTATTAAAAAGATTGCTGGTACAAGAAGCAAATTTAAATGTCCATACTGCCCGGTTGAGCAAACCAGCGGAACAGCGAAAAAGCTCATCTTCAACTGATTTATGAGAGTTTATCATATACCAATAATTCTAATAAGAGGAATTCTAATTGAAAATAATAAGTTGTCTACTACTTCATAGAATAATGCTTAAGGCTTTCATTTTATGTAATTAAGGAATCGATTTACTGCCGCTCTCTGCCATACTAAGAGAGGGAACAGGAAAAGTCTGCCTTTGTATCAATCGTAATCTGTCATTTTAAGTCATAGACGTCATAAGAGGGAGCCATCCTGTTAATACACAAGAATATGTCAACGTGGTTTTATTAGTTTTACTGTAATCTTGTGGAGGGCTATAAAGTGCTTCGTCAGTGATTTTTTTAATATTTTGAAGAGAATATTTTTCATCTGGTAATTAAATGTTGTTCGTTTTAGGGATTCACCCTTTGCAATACTATGCTTTGCCAGGGCAGATCATAACTTGCTTTTTCTGATCCAATTTTATTAAAATTTAGATTCAAAATCCGAACAATTCTATGAGAACTTCCAAGTTAAACATTTATTTTAAAGTAGTAATATAATGCCACATGCTCCTTTCTCTTTCAGCAATTTTCTAAGCTTCACTATCTAATGAGCTAGCGACTAATCCGTAATGACGAAGGGATGAGCTTCCATTGTCTTTTACCTTTTCCGACCTATATAAGTTCTGCTTTTTGAGGAAATTTTCCCAAGAAAAGAGCTTAAAAAGAGTTAATAGATTGTGTCCTGTCTTCTATGAGTTAGATTTCTCAGATCGAGCTTCATCTTCACTTTAGACATCTGATCATTGTCGTTCACATCACTATTTTAAGTACTCACCGACAACAAAATTCCACGTAATTTTGATCCGTTTAGCAATACGATATACGATATACCCTTCAAATAATATTTAAATTAATTTTTCAGGATCTCTCCGACTAACTCCATGGAGCAAAACGAAAACCCTCCTGAGAAAAGGTATCATAAATTCAGCGCGGATCTGACACAGAGCTGTACCGACCTGGCAGACATTGCGCTTACCCGCCAGCGCTCCGCCTCAATGCAAGAACCTGATAACCTCAACCTAAGCGACATTACTTCGCAAATCTCGAATATTTCTGATAACAATCTCAGCTTATTGAGGCCGACCCTCCAACTCAGACCCCAGGACCTTACATTCGAGAAATTCTATCGAACTGATGTCTCGCAGCTATTTCTCAGCGTGCTCGGCCATGAAACCAAGCTTTTCTCTCACGTGGTAAATTGCCTTTCAGAAATCACTTATATATCATTAAACAACCTAGAACTACAAGATTCAGTGCATTGTGGGCAGCTATCCTCCTTTCTTTATATACAAACGCTACAGCGAGTTCAGAGCATTACATAAAGCGGTAATAATCTTTCTAGAAGCGTGGAATTTGAATTAACGCAATCGATTTCAGCTGCGAATAAGGTTCGAGAATGTTGATTGGCCTGAAATGCCTTCGAAATTCCAGATAATTAAGAAAGTGGAGAAGCGGATCCAAGCCTTCGATAAGGTGGTGAAGAAAATCATCGAAGTTGTTCGAAGCCATTCATCTGTGAAAAAGTCATTGCTTGGTCTCCTGTTCGCGTTTCTTTTCGATGAGGGTATTGCGTGATATCATAGAGCTATGGTTTTTTATTGAATTACGTTCAAATTGTAGAGAATAAGAAGAGATTAGCTCAGGACCATGGCAAGAAAAGTTCTGATTCGCTGAATAATAGTAGTATTATTACAGCGAGGCGGAATTCTCAGGGAGATGAAGATAGTGACAATGAAGAGCTTGAGAAAAAGCTCTTGAATTTAGATTTGGATCGCTTGAATACTGAGGAAAGTGATTCAAAATCTGACCTTGGAAAGTCTATGACCGATCTTGATGCGAGATCAAGAATTCCTCAACGTAAGGATATAGCATCATGCTTCCAACTGACGTATTTCGTAAAGGCAAGGACTCTGCAAAGAGCAATGGATCAGATAACAGCAAAAGTATAATTCAAAGATCTGAAGTAAAACTCAGAGAGGACAAATCTCGAGACAATTCTATGATTGACGTTTCAATTATTCAGAAAACTATTAACGCTCAGGCAATTCGAAGTAAGCGCTAATTGATGCATTGGATTGTAAATCTGTTTATTCTAGAGCTATCAGCAGAAGAGGATATTGATAATCGGATCTTCCACCACCAAATGAAAAGAATGATTGATAAGTTAAACTTCTCGGACTCTGATACAGAAGAGAAAACCGATATCAATGTTGCCAAATTGGAGAATGAAAAAACGAAGAAACTCGTTAAAGAAGTCAGCAAATTAAAGAAGAAAGAAATTCCGAATTTTGCTGGAGAAATGTAACACTCTCTCTCATGGATTGCCTGACTCACTTTGGTAATGAATTAGCTGGATGAAGTTCCAGAGCGATGATAAGTGGAAGAAGTATTACGGAAGAATCAATGATAATTTCCTGAACTTACATCCGAGCATCGTGGTACTCATATAATCCCATTCAAGCATTCACTAACATGCTACCTCTAAGGATAATAACATCGTGGTCATGATTCCTTGCTATATGATCAATATCACATACGTCAAAGGGTCGCCTGATCGTTTGGTAGGACTTATCACTGGCCATATGATTCACTCATCTATTTATTACTCAATGATAAACAGGTTCTTAAACATCACTATGATAGTGAGGCATTAGAACTGAGCATCGAGCCAGACCATACAAGAGACGAACAGAGAGTTGGATACGCCAAGTATTTGAAGGTCTGGCTCCACCAACTGAAAATAGCTTCTGAGAAAGTATCTCACAGCACTCACACCCTTTTCCTTATTGCTGCTTCAATGAATTAGCTTACAGGCCTCGATTTCGAAAACATCAACTACAACCCTATAGGAAAAATTCAAATACAACGTAATTGCCTTTCATTTCCGCAACACACTCTAATAGCCCCTTTCAGTATGTGAAAGTGGAAATTTCAGAGGACTTCCGCAGAATTCTATCTTATACGTGAAGATAAGACACACGCCTTTCAAGTTGAACAGCAAGAAATGCTTGTTCAGCAAACAAATAACATGGGATCAGAAATTTCACTTGTAAAAGCATGCAAATGACTTCGGATCTGATCCTAATGCTTTTAGACCTCTGATCGACCATTTTTTCAAGATTTATTTCGATGTCTACTGCATCTACAACGACGGCTGGATCAAAGAGTCTCAGAAAGAAGAAATCGTCTGCACAGGGTCACTTCTCGTCGGAGACTTACTCGCATCTCATGAGCACGCGACGCTCAAGATCAAGTTACCGCTTGAATACACTGAAACAAGGAAAAAGGCCCTTGAGAAACTGGCTTCAACTAGCAAATCAAACGGAGAACAAGTCGGTGAACCGTATCTGAAGCTCAAGATCAAAAACCTATGCAGCAATAAAACTTACTTCGGCTCTTCAGCGCAGAATTATATTGAAGGAGTGAAATACGACCCGGAAGTGTATGTGAAATACAATCTAAGAGTCGCGTTGCATAGGCTTAAAACGCTATTCGCGAAAATTGCTTTGGAGATAGACAAAGTGCAAGACGTGGTCCATTTCAAGTATCCGATATTCTCTATCTTTGCAATGCTGGTGAGTTTAAATCGTAAAACTAGTTTAACGAGTCTTCCTTTAAAATAGATGATGGTGTGGCTGATTTTAACGTTAGACGTGAATTCAATCCTCAATAATTTCGTGATTTTCATCATTTTGGTTACGATATACAGCTATCCAGGGGTTAATCAATGGGTTCATAAGAAACTAGACGAGAAAATCTTTAATAGTGAGCACTTGAATCCGCATTACAAAGAGCCGTTGGTTGAGACTGTGGATCAAGTCCAGCAGAAAAAACTCGCTGATATGAACCGGTTCAAGGCGAGGATCGAGGACCCGGATAGTTTGTATACAACGCTGAAGAAAATTAAAAATATGTTGGCGCAGCTCACGATCGCAATGATGCAAATCGCGAACTTCATGGAGAAGACGAAGAATCTCGTCTGCTGGGTCGATCAATACCGTACTTTCTATTTTGTCGCAGCTGCCACGTTAGCCTATTGCGCTCTTAATGCTTTTACGCTTCGGCTTATTATCCTCATCGGAAGTAAAGAACTGAAAACTGAAGTTCTTAAACTTATGTTATTACGACATTAGCAATCAATGCGTTTGTCAAGGGGATGTCGTATTATAAAAAGACCTACTCAAAGAATTACAAAATCGCAAAATTGACCATGCAGTTCATTTTCAAACGCTATTTTCCAGGTACCCTAATTGATAGCGAATTCTAATGATATAATAAATTAAAAAGATCAAATAAGCTATTTGAACGAACCGAACAGCCTCTGGCCACCTGCGATCAATTTCGGAACTCTTCAAAAAAAGGTGCAATTCAGAAATTTCTATTGTTTGGCTCATTCCTTTTGAAATAGGTGGTTGAGCAGATGAGATTTAGACTTAATCTGGAATTGCCTGACAACGCGTTAGTGATGTATCAAACTATGGAGTCGCTGCTCAAAGCCATTGCGACTTGCTCGACGCATTTGAAGTTCCATATCGAGCCTGGCGAGGAAATGGATTTCGAAGCGTTGCCACAGAAAAAACCTCCGAAGATCACTGTAAAAACTCTTTGTAACTATATTTGGAATATCCCAAGTGACTACTTCCGACTATTACACCCGAGAAAAGTATATCGGTCTACTGATTAACGGGGATGATGCTAATAAAACGGTACGAATTTAATGATTATGCTTCCAATAGTCTAGTTTTTTATTATTCTGTGAATATTTACTTTCAATGACAACATTAGCAGTGTGCTATGTAGATGGATATTATTATACATTTAATTACTGAGCATGAATATGTATATTGTTGACTCTCTCAGAAGATTACAATAGAACACTAAACCAATTTATCTGACGGGCTTAGAACAAAAAAATTAGGAAATTCATTGCTCGTTTTGCCACTGTAAATAGCAAATATACTTTGAACAACTAAAACTCTGCACTTGTAAAATGTTTCTGTTTTCTACCAAAGTGAAAAGAATACCCTTTAAATAGCCATTTTGCACAGAATAAGCAAACTTGAATGAATTCAAACATTATAAATAAATATATATAGTGGGTTGAGATAAAAGCACGGAGAAAAAATTGCCAAGATTTGCTAATAATAGCTGCCAATTGTTTTGAAATGATTTCACGACAAATGTTCTAATTCGGAAGGAAATTCAAACTTTTTCAAATTGGTTCTAATTAGATTTTATCAAAATATTAATCAGCTGTAAGGCGTGCAAATTTTTTCAATGCCGCAAAGATGTCAGGGAGATCTCAGACATCGGTAAGCTTACTTATGGCGAAGTTAGCAAATTCAATTTATCGGCAAGGCCGTTGATTACTACAATTATTCAGGATATTGCTTTAATTCTACGATTGTATTAACAATTTGAAGAGTTTCACACTGTTATTGAGTCATTCACAATACTCAGAACAGAAGTGCAAGAAAAACCCGCAAATGGTGGGGATGCATATCTTTTCTGAAAGCTCAAAAATAAACTCATGAAAGAGTTAACTAAGAATTTAAGACGGTTTGTTCATCAAATCAATCTAACCTCGGCTTTGGTTTGAAAAAACCAAAGATCTTTGGATATTAATGCTAATTCCATGAGAGATTTCGATAATTCTGATGTTTCGATGTGAAGTTAAATTTTTAACCAGCCTCTATTTTGGTTTGGGAAATAAAAAATTTTCGCTAACACCAAGAAAGAAAGGGAGATGTCATGAAAGAGAAAGATTCAGAATAAGACGAATGAAGATTGGATCTTAACAACGTAAAGTGATCGATAAACAATACATTGAAAAACCATATTTTCTCAGGATTAAGTTCTAAAACTCAAATTAACTTGCCGTAGTTTCCCAACCTGCCCACAATAAACAGAATCGTGTGAGATTGTAAAATGACAAACTAAGTACGTGATTTCCAATCATAAAATTATAAAACCAGAAAGAGAATTCGAGTTTAGACTTATTATTAGAGAGGCAGAAGAAAATTTGATAAGATTTAGGATCTAGATGAGTCATTGAAGCAGTCACAGTTGCAGTCCCAACCATCACAGTCCCAACCATCACAGTCGCAGCCATTGAAATCATCTCCTTCACACTTGCAGTCGCAATTGTTCTACTTGTCTTCGCCTGCTTCACCCTTAAAACATTTAGCGAGGCACGAAATGCAACCTAATAAATGTTCCCATTTTTGCCCTTTCTCCTCTGAACACTCATCACAGCATTTCTTCATGCATTCACTGCAATTAAGATGACAGCTCTTACAAGTGCAGCAGGCACAGCCGGTAAAGACCAGGCAACAGCAAACACAGCGTGATTTATTGGCCTCTTCTTCGCTGGCACCTGCCGTTTTTTTCATTATTTTGGGTCTCGAGAAGTCTAGTTTTCTTCCCGTTGGAACTTCAGGACTAACCATTTGCACTGAAATCATTGTTGAAGATAAATTTGATATTTAGAATCGGTTTATTTCAATTCGACGAACAGGAATTTAAATAGCAGCATTAGTCTATAATTGGATTTCTAAAAATGGAATTGATTTCAAAAAGCTCAGATTTTCATTAAAATACCGCAGGCGCATCAGAATGATGCTGAACGCCATTCATCGATGCTTTCCATAACTCGAGAGAATCGTGCTATTCGTTTGCAAAGCAGATCTTGATAGCGTTTTTAATTTAGATTGCGTATCTTGATTGAGTCTGCTACAGAATGGTTTTAGGAACATATATATGTATAGAAGCATAGATGTTCTCGTTTTGACATAGACTCCAGAAAAGAAATACAATGGAAACAAACTATGAGGAGAACATCTATTTTAGTTTCTCTTTCCCAAGAAATTTTCTCCTGCCGCATTTAATTTTGCAAGTGATCGTAAGATGGGCATTAGTTCATTGAACAGCTCCGCATTAAAAGACTGTTTTCCCTATAGAGCGTCAAGTATGTGGCAAGTGAAGACAAAATACGTTCGAAAATAACAAATGTTTTGAAAATGAAGTATTTTTCGCAAAATCAGAGTGACTTATCATTGCTGTTGCTGACAACGTGAGGATGAGTGAAGAATCAATACAAACTAGAGGTAGACTGGGCTGGAGCTGGTAATTATTTGCTAATCCAATCCACGATCACCAACTGATATTTACTCCGTATTAGTTGACTCTTGTCTATAATTATACAATCAGGTGGCCACTACTCTACAGAATGTAGGCAGAACGGAAACATCACCTGCGATTCTTTAGAAGGCGTTTATTTTGGCTGCCGTATTTTCGGTTCCTCATTAGCGGCTTCTGATCACGATCTTTCTGACCAGGATTAGCTGGACAAATCGTAATAATGTTTCCTCAATGCTGCTTATTGAATAAAGTTTATTTAAAAAGCTGATTAAGTAGTTCTTTTTTTTCCCATCAGCGCTCTGAGATTCCATTTCATTAGCCTTTTTCGATCTCCTTGTTTTCGATGGTCTCTAACTAACTTCAGAGAGCTCATTGATTATCGGCTAGAAAGGCGCTGCTTTGTCGATTTATAGCCTTCATAGTCCTGAACACTAGCTTATTGGGAACTGCATAAAGGATGACCATCTATGCGGGCTAACTCAATCCCTCTAATGCAACTTCATTCTTTTTCAAATAGCATTAATGCGTAGCTTCTTTTTGTTTGATTTCTGTAATCTCTCTTTGAATGCATGAAGGAAGATGGTTATGAACGTCATTTCTATTGAGAACCAGTGCGCCACACAAAAATTTCCATTCCAGAGAATATTGTTAAAGAGCAAATATATGTTTCCTCCTCATAAACCGATGATCTTACTTTAAAAAGAGAAGCAATTGACACATACGCTGACAAATGACGGAGTATTATTCTGCAACTCACTCACGACCTTTGGTGCAAACAATAGTCAGCATTAGTGAAAACTTATTGGCAACCAATGTCATCTATAATCATTTACAAGATTTGAACAACTTCTTCGAATTTTACCAGAAGGTTGTGCTTATATTTGACTCTGATAATGCTGATTCAATTTACTCTGAGATCTTTCATTTCCTTTCTCTTCACAGCAAGATAAACTTAATCATGCAATTCTAGGGATTGATCAACAAATTTGGAGAATCTCAAACATTTATTCATTAACTCTAGAGACCATCAGGGGAAAAGTCACGCGGAGCAAGACTGAAATTTGCTGGAAAGATGGAATTTCGAAGATTTCGCAACAAGGGTAATCGAGCATTGCCATAATAATGGGGAAGTAAATAAAATGGCAGATTAAAACTCTCATCGAACAATTTATGCTATCTGGCAAAGAGATGTACCACTAAATCTATCGATATAGGATTTTCAGATTCATCTGAATAAGATTTCTGAATTTTCCACTTGGAAATATAGTAATATATATCATTCAATAAATGTTGGTATGTTGCTAATCCTTTTTAAACACGCCTGCTAAGACCGCTCATAGGTTATTTAGAATCAACAACAGCTTTGTTCAAAAAAAATTCCATAATACGATAGAAGGTTTCAACTTATGATTAGAAATTTTCAATTCGCAGAAATTTTGGGAAGAAATTTAATAATAACCTCCATTCCTTTTTTCACTTTCTTCTTTGGAATCACAGCAACATGGGAAGCAACAACAGCACACGCAACAATTTAATCGACCGTTTTCACAGCTGATGTCCGTTAAGATTACGCAACAACAATCAGGCCTGGAGCCTTTGTTATATTCGCTTGCATCGTCACCGATACAGCAACAACAGAAATTACATTCAGGACCATTTTCACAGTCACATCCACCACAACAACAGGCACAATAGCAACATTCAAGGCAACAGTTTGCTTTATTTTCATTTTCACTGTCATGATCGGCTGATCTTCTACCATAACCGAAGCCACTGTGTCCAACATACTTGTTTCTATATGAAATTGTTACGGATCTCATTTCATATTCTTTCGAACGATATTGCGCTTTTCGTTTCCTTTGTGAGGAAGACGATGGTGGATCCGAATGCGAAGTTTTTGCTTTAGATGAACTTGATCTGGTTGAAGAGGAGGTTCTAGACTTCGCACTCATTCGAATTTCAGGATTTACCATCTCTTTTGAGACCATTTGTGATAGAAATAATGAAATATTTCAAGGATCTGCTTTCGCGTTGATTAAATGCTGATTCTGTTCATCTTCATAATTCAACTTCGCGAATTTTATTTTTATCTCATCGGGAATCTCAAAGTGCTTAAAATAGCTCACCGATGATCTAAAGTAACTTCCACTACCTTGGTAGTAAGATAGCAGAAAAAATTTTCTCAATTTTCTGATCATGTCAGCCAGAAAGGTGAAACGACCTCGATACTCGCGAAATCAGAGCTAAATCTATCAAGCAAAAGTTGCTCATTAGCGACAAGAACGAATTGTTGTTTTTCACTTCATCCTGATAAAAAAAATGATAGTTATGATGAAATAGGTCGAAATATTCGACGACAGTCTCATCTGGCCTTCATCAAGGAAATAAAGTCTTGAGACTCTCTACTCACTGGATTAGACATACGACAGTCTTTAGTATGAAGTTATTTTTTCCCAAAGAATGCGGAAAGTCGAATCCTGCTCTTTTACAGATAAAAAAATTCGGAAAGATTCATTCTGATGTTTTCCTTCAAGTTGATTTCGATATTATTTTAGTTGTAACACATGGAATTATTAACCTACTAAATTAAAACTCAAAGTTCGTGTCTCTAAATACTACGAAACTCAGCACCTGCCATTGTGTTGACTTGAATTTCGAAAAACCCATAACTTCAGAAAAAAAATAGCCTCTTTGATTTCTGTTAGAAAAATTCTAATTAACGACTGGCCCGATCCTCCTCAATGAAAAGGAAAGGATGATATCGTAATACATAAAATCAAGTTCTTCCTCAAACAATGAGGCTATAATTTAGATGTGGTTGTACCAGAAGCTTTTTCTGAGTTGATCTGGTTGAAGAAGGCTCTGTCCACGAGATTGATTGAATGTTTCCGATTCACCTGAAGAGGACTTGTCTTTAGTGTTTGATTTGCAGACTATAAAACTTGCAAAAATTTATGTGTTGTATGTTTTATCATTTTGGAGATTACATATTCTCTCAAATTAAATTGCATTGCATGAAAGACGCGCCATTAGAATCTCTTTTTGCTCAAAATAAGGGATAAAGCTCACCAGCTGATAGCTGACTCTCGGACACATAATGAAATGCCTATGAGAGGAATAGCTAATGAAAAATGCCGCTTTTATTAGCGATATCTTTGGTCTAAATCACAATCAAAAACAATATTCTGAATATCACTTCAACTTTCAATTCCTTTCGTAATTCATAAGATAATTAACGTTTTGCGAATAGATTTCTGATGTCAATGAAACTCAACACCGGAGATTTTCCTTCTTAGTGCAGAGTTATCATAAACACAAGATGATATATGAATAAATAGTCCATAATTCACCTTTCAAAACATAACAGTCAAAAAACGAATTTTGTTCACTCATCGGCTCAGTATTGCTGAGCTAAGATGTAATAAATGATAAATGGCTCAAGTCTTTGAATTGATTACGCACCAGCAGCATAATGTCCAAAAACGGCCACAACAATTATCCATACAACGGCAGCACCCATTTTTCTTCTCCTCCAGAGCCGCTTCAGTATCCTTAGTCTCTCTCGTAGGCATATCTCCACCTCCGTTCATTTGGTAATCAGAACCACGATTCTTGTTTCTTACTTTTCCCTGAGCACTCACAGTGTAATTCCTTTTCTTTGCAAATTGCTTTGGTGTAGCGTTTTGTTTGGGCGTTATCAGCTCAAGCTGGTTTGACGTTTCTTTAGACGCTTTTGATTTCGATACTACGGGTGTAGTGGTACCAGAAGTTTTCTCCGAGCTTGATCTGGTTGATGAAGAACTCTGTCCACGAGACCGATTGAATGTTCTTATCATCTTTTTGAATACGTTAGCAGTGTGTGACTGACTATTCGCTTTCTCGCAGAAAATTGACAAATAAATATTCTTGGTTTAATTAGTAGCGATGATTTTAGAACATAATAAATACATGGTCTTGAAGTTCACTAAATTAAGCTCGATTTTAATTCTATAAAAACAAATTTGGTCAAATAAATCGTTGAATGACTACTATCATCGTTTGTTGAGACTGTTAACAACAAAAAGTGTTGCCGAATAGTCCCATTAGATGAAGGAGATTCCAAGAAAAATGCCAAAGTAGCACTCATAACTTTCAAGCTCAGAGGAAAAGAGAATTGCTGTCAAATCTCAAATGAGTATGATTTCGCTATAGCTTCCATTATTATCTCGAATAAAACCAAGACGAGTTGTCTTGAACATATTTTCTGCGAGAGTGAGCAAGAGCCAACGAGAAAATTGAAACGTTGTCATACCAAACTTAACAATCAAAATTTTTCTCCCATATAAATAAAGATCTTGTAGATATCTGATGAAAAAAGTTAATCCGTGGATTCAATTTTTATCCAGTCACATGGAAGCTGTTTACAAAATTAAAGTTTTCTCCATATATATTGTTCAAATATCCGTCAATTTTCACCTAATTATTCTTCATTCTTGGTGGCAGTAATGAAGGTATTAAGCAGCATTCAACGACAATACAAAAACCATTTTTCTATGAATTAACATCTGATACTCATCTCTTAAGCTGAACTTCTCGTTGGAATTTACTTGTTGAACTCACTGATTTAGAGTTCATCAGTATTAACCCTCCCCCCTTATTGAGGATGTATCTATTAAGCGAAAAACAACAGTACCACTGGTTGTCTCATTTTTCGGCTTGCTAAGTTAGTGAAGGGCATCTTTTTAGCAATAGCCAATATCTATATTTTCTTCGATTCAATCCAACGAGATTCAAAGATGAGCAAAATATCAGACTTTTCCCGGTTAACAAAGGTCAGGAAAGAATATAAGGGCATATTCTCATTTACGAAGAGAGTATCCACATTGCAAATAGATAAACATTCTCTTTTGTAAGATGATGGTGTTCTCACTAACTTGCATTATACTTAGAATAATAGCTTTTAGTATTTATTGAAAAAGATTATGTGAAGTATTTATCCTAGTAACTTACAATCTTCCGCAAAATATGGCTCTAGTCACACGAAGTAGTTAGTGTTTCCAGTTTTTTTCTATTCACAACCTGTTTAATCAGCATTACCAATTGTAGCTAATAGTAATCGGTAGCAACTGACTTTGGTTTTCCGAAAAGATAGTCTATAGTATAGATACAAAGCTACATGGGGGTCAAAGCTTCACTCTTTTTTAGTTAGCAAAACATTATAAATGTCATATCTAATGAAAATAGTACTAAATAGTTATATTTACTTTAATCTTACTTCGACGAAGAGAGAAACAAGATACTATATATTATGAAAGAACTTAGTAGTTTTGTAATATTTTGCTCACTCTTTTGCGATTGTAGCAAGGGATAGATAGCTTTAAATTAGGTTTCTCTTCCTTTGAAAACCACGTAAGATACTAAGACAATTTTTTCCAAATCTCACAGTAGCAACTTTGTGCTAATTTCTTTCTTTAAGGAGCAAAATTCCAAGTAATCAATTCATTTTTTCACATGTTTCTTTCAATTAGTTCATTAAAGACAAATTCAAATTCAAAATACCAATTTATTTAACCTTTCTTTGAAAGTTATCTTAATTTGAATGTAAATTATCATCTGCCTGACCATCGGAAAGAAAGATGATAAATTCTATATACCAATACGATTTGCTCTTACCAAAAAGCAACACTTGGCAACATAATACAAAAATCGCTTCATAATCTTTGCTAGAGGGCATAATTCTCTCACCAGGCAAAATTCCACACAAAAACCTCAGGAATTGATACGTAATCTAAACACCCATTGTTTCCTTCCCTTCTCGCAGACAACAGCAAAGGAAGTAACATGCTGCACACAAAAATATTCGAACAAAAAACTCTTTCTCTAGCAGGTATATTTTGCATAGCGATTTCTTCAACACCTTGGATATATTAACCCACTCAAATTTGAATTGGATTTCAAATCTGAAGGCGGAACCAAAATACCTGCTATATTTATAAAACGAATTTGTTAACATGGTTTTATTTACAATTTGATTATAAAATTATAAATTTTTGATTTAGAGGACAGAAGAATTGATTAATTCAGACATCTAATAAACTAAGTTGACTAAAGAATCTGTGTACTGAATCCAAACTAAAAAAAAGAATGTAAAGAAAGCATTCGCAGTCATTGTAGGTATCATCCACCATCACAAGTAATTCATACTCTCTTCATCTCGGGTGGGTGTTGCAAATTGTTCAATTTTCAATTTGCATTGAAAGTATTTGTGTTTAGGTTTTATAAGTAAGATTTAACGTCCTGCACCGTTGTCGATTTTCAGTCTCGAAGTTAGCTTTCGGCTCTGTGCATTGCTATAATAAAGATATTTTATTTTAATTCAGAGCGCTATTGATATGAATGTTTAGATAAAAGCAAATGTAATCTCTCAAGACATGCCTCAGATCGGAAAATTTCAAGTTCGAACCAACAATGTAATTGTCGTTATTCCCAACCCAATGTAATCAGAATGAAAAAGAAAAGAGCAAATAGCGTCAAAAGAGGCGTCTAAGCTAGCTCTTTTTCTCTCATAATTTGAAAATTGAAAGATAATTGAGGGTCGGGATTTAGTAAATAAAGCACATTTGAGTGATTTTAATCTTTAACAAGAGATTCATGATAGGTGCTATTCAATGCTCTCGAAAAAGTTTACATAAAGGCCTAAGCACGCTTTGGAAAGCTCGATTTCGCTAAAGGCATATTATGCCTCAGTTATCAAGATGAAATGCTTCGAGAGGAAAAGAGACCATTAATTGGAAATTTCCAGCAAGAGCAATCTGGCTGTCACTCAAGAGGACGCTGAAAGAACTACCAAGACCGAAGAGAAAGACCAAGGAAGAAGCTTTTTTTTATCAAATAAACCATCATAATGATTCAATCCCAAAAAAATCTGTATTTGTAGACTTTCAACTACCCTCGTTCTGATAGATCGAGATTTGTCGTGAGAGCGTGTATCTTGATATCTGTTGTGGTTTTATCCGGAAAATTTGGTAAAGATGCACATTAATGTAGAATCAAAAAAACAAATGAATACAACTGACAATTATGTTCTTTATTAAAGCTCATTTTAGGTAAAATATGAGAATTAGAGAAAGAGAGAGGACCTTTGATTTTTAGAATTGATCGTAAAGAGAAAGCCAGAGAAATAAGTATTCTGTCCTCTTGTTTGTCAAATAAAGTCACTTCTGATGGTTTATTCTCTCTCTCTAGCAGATATAATGGCAACGCATGCAGAGCTTGAGTTAGTGTAGCAACAAATACGCAGTGATACTTTCATATTTTAGTTCATTCCAATATTCACTCTCTTTTAATAAAATGCTCTTATTAATTAAGATTCTCAGCATGCGAATTAAACTTTAATTCTTGATTTTAAGATAAATAAAACTGAAAGTTCTTCTAAAAAACATACCGAAAGGAAAATTTCTAAAACCACACGTGAAGTACCATTCAAAAGCCTCAGTTTTCAAGAAAAATAGGAGAGGATAATGTGACTTAAGAAAAACTTGCTTGATTTATGTTAGTTTAGTCAAGCAACAATGAAATCAGAAAAGATGATAGAAGGATAGTTGATATTTCTTGAGAGTTAGCAAATAATACCCTATGTATGAGTAATTACAGTAGGGAGGTGACCCTGTTAAAACCTACACTAATTTGATATCACTTAAATTTCATTGTAGAGAGAAGGCTAATATCTCAAGGAGAAATAAAATACATTATGTTCCTTCTTTATCTACTTAATAAACGTTGCTTTTTACTGAGAAATTTGTTCATTGCTCAAGACAGCGCATTCTTGATACTTATCGTACTCGTAACCGGATTTTTGTTTTGGAAGAACACATCAAAATTGATTTCTGATACTTACAGTTACATTCTGGCTCTCTGTCTTTATATACTGAGAGGGTTTGCCAAATAAAAAAATAACACATAGAAAAATGATTCATTCAGAAAATAACAAAGCCAAAACAGAAAGAACAGCAGCTCAGACGCTGCCGAAGACGCACCTTCCTATGATGTCTATGATGACGCGAATCACAAAGCACAATGAGGAGCAGGAGTTTGCAACAACTTTCAAAGGCAAAAACGACGAAGATCAATATTTCAAGCTTGAGATAGCAATGAAATACCTAGACAAAACCGATAGTACCAAAGGTGCTGCCTTTTATTTTGAGAGATCCCGAGAGATTATGCAGCATTTACACAAAGAATTCCAGAAACATGGAATAGATGAGGTATATCTACCTTGGGTGCGATATCTTGATATCTCTGCAAGAAAGAAAGAAGAATATCCTGGAAAAAGAGAAGGCAGCCAGGGTTTTCTTTTCAAACAAGGCATGGAAGAGTTGATTATTAAGGTCTTGTTCCAAAATCAATCAACTATGATTGATTGGAGAATTGCAAAGAAGATCCTGAGCTTACCTAACCTTTTCCCTGAGGAGAAAAGCCAACTGTTGAGCCTGATTCAAAAGGACTCCATTTTCAAGGCTGTTCAAGGCGAAATTGGCAAATCTCTAGAGCAAATGAT
>ENA-UOTX01000402-UOTX01000402.1-compost-metagenome-genome-assembly--contig:-NODE-402-length-47325-cov-8.170272_pt1 | contig 47325 bp, 30 predicted proteins | sample MGYA00238143_ERZ746982 | MGnify/ENA primary metagenome ERZ746982 (study PRJEB28758, sample SAMN06268862) | compost metagenome | isolation source: single cell | place: USA: California, Emeryville, Joint... | reverse complement strand
TCCTACACCTAATCAACGATATTCTTGATTTCTCGCAGATGTCTGTGAACAAACTCAGACTCGTTTATGAAACATGTAACGTGAAAAAGACTCTTAACGATTGTATTAATTTAATGAAGATGCAAGCAACTAAGAAAGGTCTCGATCTTTCTTTAGACGTTGAAGTAGAGACCCCGGACTCGGAGTTCTCAACGGATCACAATAGACTCAAACAGATTGTATTAAACCTGCTAAGTAATGCTGTGAAATTCACTTTGAAAGGGATGATCAGAGTGAAAGCAACGCTCTCTGAGACTGTTGATAATGGAAAGGTTTTGCATGTTGCAGTAACCGATACAGGAATTGGAATTCCAAGTGAAGATCAGAAAAAACTTTTTAAATCCTTTGAGAAAATCGATCTTGGAGAGAAGGCCTTTCTGAACTCAACAGGAGCTGGTTTGGGATTGGTTATTTCAAGCAATCTTGTGTTGATGCTGGGTCCTGAAGATAAAAGTAATGGCTTGCAGATAAAATCCCAGCTGGGCCAAGGGTCAACTTTCTCTTTCCGGATTGTAAATAAAAAGCTGAGGCATCCGAAAGTTCAGTTGAATCTATCAGATAGATCTGAAAATTTCGATAACCAAATGGATGAGCTGGACCTGCACAGGGAGACTACTCAACAGTTTGAGACTCTGAGTAACATTCCCCTTACGAAGCCTCCGACAATGAAGCGAAATCGTTTGATATCGGCGACGGGTGCAACAACAAACGATCAAACCAGTATTAAATTGTCGCAGCCTTGCCTTTGCCCACCCTTCCTCATTGTTGATGATGATGTTTTCAATATTACAGCACTTTCAACGATACTCAAGCAACTGGGGCATACATGCAACGCTGCCTATAATGGCCAGCAGGCCATTGAAAAGGCGCTCGAGAGACAAAATGTGAAGTGTGGGCCTCAGTGTCGACAATATAAGATGATTTTCATGGATTTTAGCATGCCTATCATGGATGGTTTTGAAGCGGCTCGCAGGTTAAAAGGGTTGATGAGGGATGGTGAAATCTCGAAGATTACGATTATAGGCTGTACTGCTTTTGTGCAAGAGCATGAGCTACAACGTGGGATCGAAGCAGGGATGGATGAACATTGCACCAAACCGCTAAATAGAAATAAAATTAGTACGTTCTTGTTCAAGCTATCTTCTCAGGTTGAGCGAGAAGGATCTTCTAAAAATAATTTGTGCATTTGATTTCTTAAATTTACTCCTGCTGCGATTAACTTCCTCCGAAGAGAAGGTACTTTCCCATACGCTATGTGAAAGCCTGCAGCCGATAGTATCGAAGCCTATTTATCCTTACTTTTGTATTTTGAGCGTTATATGGATAGAAGAGCTCATTTCAAAGCATTCAGTTAGGTTATAAGTAATTCAAAAGCCCAGCTATTTAAAATAAGAAAACAGTTTCATTATGATCTTGTTGAAATTGCATCTGAAAGTTTGGCTTAGTGATATACGTGAGTTATGTGTTAGTTTTCGATTGTTTCCATTGTTGCAGAGATGTTCATCGATTCCGACTTCTATTTATTTCATTTACGACGCGCTGTGGAATGTGAAGTGAAAATTGTGTGTGTGTGAATTTATTCTTTTCTTTTCCTCCCCTCTCTTCTCTCAGAAGCAGTGTAATCAACATTTGTGAGATAACTTTTTCAAAACTGGTATCGTTTGTATGTGACGGTCAGCTCTTAATGTACAAGGAAGTTGAAAAAAGGGATCGAACACGATTTCATTTCATTTTTTTTTAGTTAATTTAGTTATAACAAGTAATAGCGTCTCATTCAATAGCAAGATGAATATCAATATTTAGAACTTCCAAATATAACTAAATTTCAGGCACAAGTATGAATTAGTACTAACGACTCATCTATTCATAACAATTGGTAAAAATTAGAGATGTTGAAATTCTACCTGGACAAGGTATTTCATTTTGATTTGGCTGGTATCATACACAATATACTCGTTATAATTTAGCGCATGCGGGTGGAGAGCTTTCTCGAATTTGTGGTTCATATGCTTACCACATGGAACCTTGCATCCATTTGGGAGCACCACACTTTGGTTCATGTCAGGTTCCGAGTACCCAAGCGCTTTGACAGATTTAAAGGGATCTAAGTAGTGATTACTCAGCATATGGCTCTCAAAAACCCGATTTACTTGGTAATTCTGTGATATATTGAGCTTGTCTCAGCTCATACATTGGCCCCAAAGCGACTTCACAGAGAATCATCAACGCATAAGACCTCTTGTTCTCTTCATCATACGCAGTGTCTCCGCAATATCCAAAACTCTTCAGGAATGTATCAGCAAAGTAAACTCCTTTCCCGAACATATAACCAGTGACCGGAGCTTCTGGAGGCGCAATACGTAGCCCTTGTTTGAAGATGCCCATGAAATTCGAGGCTCTGGATCCATGCCAAAGCAGCATCCTATTATCCACATGCTTATTTTTTTCCGTCTCTCCTTTACGTTCCAACGCGAAAATATTTTGAATGAAATCTTCATGGTACTCGCCGTAGCCATTTTGAATGTACTGTTGAATAATCTGGTATTCAGGATGCTCTTTTGGTAGAGGGATCAGATTGATGTTCAGGGCATTATAGCAGTAATCCAATGGATTAATTTCCTGAATTCGATTGTAGGCGCCTTCATAATAAAATAACACATTAGAATTGTTTTGTAATGGCTTTATAGTTATTACCTAAGATCACTTTCAGTGAAATCTCCACGTCGAAAAGATTTTCAACCATCTCAATTTTGTTTTTCAGTTCATCTTTACTGGTTATCGGTTTTATTGGTTGATTACGGAACTGGGTGCTGGGAAGCAGCTCATAGAATCGACTCGTCTTATCACTCAACGCTTCCCGAATTCTCTGCATCTCTGAGAGCTACACATGAATAAAATTAGTAAGCAATTCTCTCTTTTTTTTGAAAAAATTACATCCAACTCTGCTGTGCTCGCTCCCGTAACTCCTTCTAGCTCGTCTAATAAATCAGCGATGTCAACTAGGACTTGCTTTGCTTCTAGCAACAGAGTTTTCGTCAAAGACGCCAATGGCAGGAATCGCGTATCAATGTTATAGCTTTGGAAGGTTTTTTGGTACATTTTCACGCTGGTTATCCCTTGAATAACAGTTTTCGTTTCTTTATCAAGTTCGGTGGCAGGGATCGCAGGGTCTTCAAGGTTGAAAGGTTTAAGGTAGTCAGTATGCTTAACTTTTCTCTCGAATTTCAAGAGCTGATATTTCTGAGGCACCTTTTTGAAATCGTCCTTCTCTTCCCACAGATTTCCTGTCTTCTCCTTGAATATTTTACAAAATTCAGCAATGCAGTCCTCCTTCTTTCCGAACGGTGTCTGCTGGAAGGCTCCAGTCTCTCCAATTCGTCCCCATCTTGTGAACAGGATGTATACGTTTCGGTCCCTCGCATAAAGGACCTGCATGACATAGAACATGTTTTCGCCGTAGCCGCCGACTTTGACATCGACTTTGGTCATAGTTAAGCTGTAGGGACCGAGCTTTTCATCGTAAACGACTTCAAGTTGATTACTAATCCCAGCTTTGGGATCTGGTTCCTCTTTTTCTTCTTCAACCATCATTTTCTCTCGTTCCTGGGCTTTCTCGAGAAATTTTTCAGCATCAGCCTCGTAATCAACCTCCTCTTTTGGCCAGTCTTTCTCCATACTCGTCGAGGTGGCTCGATGTTTTAGATCTGTAGAGTAAGTATCTTCAGCTCCAAGCTCCTTCAGTTTTGCTATCATTCGACTAGAGCCTTGGAGATAAGCGTAATACATGGGAGCTTTCCCATCAGCATCTGGTTCATTCAGATTGAACCCTGCTCGGGCAAGGGCTTCAAGCATCTCCATGTTTTCATAGGAACCATAAGACAGAGGACTAACGACATAATGAACAGGCGTTTTACCGAATTTGTCTTGTTGCTTTACATCTGTGTCGGGTAGCGTCAAAAAGAAATTAAACAGCTCGGTTGCGTTCTCTTTGATGGCGTAAACGAGAGGGGTCTGACCTTCATCATCAGTATCGTTCACAGTGATACCTTCCGCGAGGAGTGCCCTGAATAATGATTTGTTTCTGTTGCCATTGACTAGTAAATAGATCAGAGCGTTGACCTCCACCATTCTGTCTTTAACTTTTGCAGGGAATTTGACAGCAAAATTGAATCCCAATCGCTTGAACATAGGTATCTCATCCTTTGTAATCCCATGACAAGTCAAATAAATTGAATAGGCTGTGTGCTTGCTGTTATCAACATGATTAGGGTCACATCCATTCTGAACGAGCTTTTCCATGAGGTAAACGAATTGGGCCTCTGCTGCATAGTGAAGAGGCGTTTTTCCAGCATTATCAACCGCTTTCACATCAATTTTATATCTCAAGAGCTCATTTACAACCTCAGTGCAGATTTCTGCTGAGCAGCTTCCTCCTCTCTGAGCGAAACTATGGAAAAGGTTTTGACCTTGGTCATTTGGTTTACGGATTTGTTCATAGCTGGAAACCTTAGACAGTAACGCGACGACGTACTTAAATTGATTTTCGTTAATTGCATCGTGAATTGCATTCACGAGAGGATAACCTTTCTGAATAAGAAGATAGCTAACACCCTGCCAGCCCTGCTTCAGAGCAGCTGTAAACATGGATTGCTTGGTATTTCTTGCTTCTACCCCTTCACGGCTGCTTCCAAAAATAGGTTTGGTGACATCGGCGCTGTGCTGAATGAGTGTAATGCTCATATCTAATAATTTTTTGCAGTTAATTATCATTGAAAAACTCATCAAAGAATCACTTGGGAGATTTGATTTCATTGCTAGTGCAAGTGGAGTGTTTCCGTCGACGTTCGTAGCATCTACTTCTGCACCTTTGTTAAGTAGCTCGATCACGCAAAGGGTAGAATCGCTCTGAGCCGCATAGTGTAAAAGAGTATCATTCCATTTATCTAGAGGGGAAAGCTTTTACGATTCAGAGACAAATTGTTTAATACCTCTGGCCAGAATATCGCATCCAGAATATCCTAGAAGACCTGTCACAGTTTCAATAGGATCGATATTTCTTGGACGGGCATAGGCATCCTCTGCCCTGACGAAGGCGAAGTGGAGAGGCGTTCTTAAATTTTTGTCTTTAGCATTTATGTCAGCTCCATTATCTAGCAGCAGTTTCTCCATCGCGAATGATGTGTCTGTGCTTGAACAGGATCTGATGACTGCATGATGCAAGGGAGTGGCTCCACTATGATCAGCAAGTTTCACGTCTGCTCCCATCTCGATCAATGTTTTAACGTTCTAGCGATCAAGTTGACTAATGAGAGAGAGAAAAAAAATTTTATATAGTCTACTGGGATATGGTTCCTTTTGACCCAATAGATCAAAGGAGTATCTTCTTCATTATTCACAACATTTATTTTTGCTCCATGCTTCAAGAGCGTTCTGGCCAGATCGAAGTTGCCATCAGTGAGAGCTTTGTAAATAGGAAGAACGGTTCCTCCAAGGTTAGGATTAGCTCCTGCTTTGAGTAGCGCATTCAGGACTTCAGTGTGATTAATACGAGCCGTTCTAAGCAATTACAAAAGTGAGCAAATATTCAATAAGTCCTCCAATTACGCATAAGCGTCGTAGGAGTTGATAAGCAGATTCAATGCTGTTTGATCGTTTCTATCTTGTTGGTTGACGTCGAAACGACCCTTCTCAAGCAAAAATTTCACAACTTTTGAGTGTGGATACCTCATGATTATATGGAGGGCAGTTTGGCTTTCTTGAGGTTCAAAGTGATTCGATTCTTCAATAGGTTTGACGGAATCTTGTTTAACAGATTCATCCTCCACAGAAGCTGATTTTATCTCCTCTACCATCTCATCGTTACCAGTTTTTATTTCTGATTTAGGAACGTTGTGATTGATTTTCGATTTTTGCACAGTGTCTCTAAGATCAGAGCCAAAATTTACGAAAAATTGTAGTTTTTGGAGGAATCGAGTGACAAAGTCATCGAATTCTTTTTGGGCCTCTCTTTCGAGATTGGCTGCTTCTTGTGGAGTGAGAAGGTGCTGTGTATTGTTACTCTTGTATTCGGCAGCATGGACTGGATTTTGGAGATTCGGAGATAGCCGCCTGGCTTGCTTCTCTTGGTATTCGTGGAAGAGACGTTCTTTGCACTCGTTGTAAACGCCTTCCGCATTCATTGCAAATTCCTGGATATAAAGCAGTAGCGGAGTAAACCCATTGGCGTCAACGAGCTTGTACAGGTCATTTTGGGGCCCCACGAGTTTGCAGATCTTCTCATAAAGCTTCATTCCTTGAGTACTCAAGATGATTGGAACCAAATGATGGTAAATTCCTGAATTAGAGGAATCTATTTCAACTAACGACAGTTCTAATGCAAGAAGAGTCAAACACCCAGAAAAACTCACTTCTTTACCTTTATGCTCAAGCAAAATATCAATAACTTCATAATTTCGACAGCTAAGAGCAATTTGGAAAGGAGTCTCTCCTTTGTTAGTTTTTGCATTGATGTTCGCTCCGTATTTAAGCAGCATGTTCACAACTTCCAGCTACAGAATATTAAGGATTTTTTTCAAATTATGGCTCTATTTTACCATAAGCTTCTTCTGTTGCTCTTCGCCAGTGGTGGCAGTTCCATCATTTTTGTAGATAGCCTGCTGGCATGCAAAATGAAGCGGGGTCCATCCATCTCTATCTGGTAGATTGATATCCACCTTTTTGTCTTTGATTAAGATCTTAAGGTTTTCCATGCTCTGTTCATTCAGATTCTCCAGCGTGCAGCTGACAAGCGAGCGTCCTCGGTCATCTTTGCAGTTAATATCAGTATTCTTCAAATCGATCAAGGCTTTCACGCAGTCATATCTATTCTTTAGCATCGCAACAGTGAGCGGCGTCAACTAGAAATTAAATGATCGCTTAGTTAAGAAATCTTGAAGTCAATACTAAATTACATTGAAGGAGTTGTTCTTGTTTTGATCAGCACCAGCCTTGATTAGAAGGTTGATACAGTCAGTCCAGCCGTAGGCTGCAGCATAATGCATCGGATAATTATCCGAAGAATCAGGCTGATCAACATCGGCGCCACTATTTCGAAAAAAGAAATTTTATTAAAAAGAAGTGAACTTTTGGTTCAAATTACTGAGCAAGGAGGTAGCTAACAATTCTCGCATTTCCGTTTTTGACCGCCATCGTCAACGCTGTCCGATTGAACTTATCCTTTCCTGATATTCTCGCTTTATTTTCGTGAAGATATTTAACACAATCCAAGTGACCATAGGCAGCGGCAAACATGAGTGGAGTTATTCGAAATCTTCCTGAAGCGTTGATATCCGCTCCTTTCTGAAGTAGCTCTCTGACACAGTCAATATGTCCTCTCATCGCAGCGAGATGTATCGCCATCATGCCTTCCTTGTTCTTGGCATTAATATTGGATCTATCTTCCTTCTCCAGCAGAAAACGCACATTATTTGCTCTTCCGTAAATTGCTGCTATCATCAAAGGGGTGATACCGAGCTGATCACCTTCTCGCATATCTACACCCTTGCTAGCGAGAACTTCCAACGGCCCAGTCCCGACGCAAGCAGCGGCATAATGTACAGGCTTTCGGAGAGTTTCGTCTGGGAAAGTATATTCCGGACAGATTTCAAGGAATTTTTCAAGGACTGCTTTGTTGGGATTGATACAAGCACAGAAGAGAGGCGTGACCAATTTTCCGACGGTCTTTTTGGTAACCGAGACGCGTTTCATTTGTGCAATTTCCTCGCCTGTGGTTGCTTTAAGAGCAAGTTCGTGGGTTTCAGTAAAGCCATATCCTCCTTGCTTATTCAGTTGTGTGATTACATGTAAAGCGAGATCTTTGTTGCCAGATTTAACAATCAGGTCGATATAGTCAGCAAGTATGTTTGTAGAGCCTCCTATTAAATTATGTATACAGCTAAGTATGGAAGTTCAAAGCATTGAATTACCGAGTCTGGCTTGGAGGATGTCCACCATCTGAGGGTCTACATCCATTACTGCAATTTTTTCATAGAATCTTTTGTCAAAAGCACGAGGCTCGCGAATATCAGCAACAAATGCATTATTCCCCTCTCTTGATCCTCTTGCCATGTTGACTCTTCGTACTTTCACTCCGAAGGTGTATCTGCTATTGTAACCAGTGTTAATCTGACGAAGGAAGCATTGAGGACTCGCGGCTGTTGTAGTGTTTGCTCCTAAATATGAATCGAAGAAAATTTCAAGTCCTTTTTTGTCTTTGTTCTTAAATATGAGATCCAAGGCCGACATATCATTCTCAGCTCCCCATGTATCAAAAAAAGTCGAGAGTTTGCCACTTGTAAACACTTTGCTGAGAAGAGCATGGTTTTTAGTATAGGCGGCTCTGATGATGTTTCTATTGTTTGATTTTGTAGACTTGTAGTCGATGACTTCATCCGAAGGATCTTCAAGTTGAGGTGTGATGGTCAGTTCCTCGACATCTTGGTTGAGTTTTCCTTTCTGATGAGTCGGCGGCTTCTTGGATTTGCTCGCTTTTTTTGCTTTATTGTTCGTCTTGTCTTCATTTACTTCTTCTTCACGTATTTCTTCTTCAATTTTGGAGCTTTTCTTCTGATTCTTTATTGTCTTCTTGCGAGCTTTCTCTTTTTTCTCCTCCTTCACTTCTTCATCTTCATTCTCTTCTTCTTTACCATCGCCTTCATCTTCCTTCGAAATGATTTCCTTAACTGTTGAGTATCCTAGATGCAATTATGCTCGAAAAGCTACCCTAAGACAGTTACTCATTGTTGTTTTTGTGATTAGTTGATATTTATTGTGCTTAAAGTATTTGTAAAAAGATCTCAAACTATCAGCATGCAACTTTGCATTCTTGTCATCTTCAGATATTATTTGTGGCGGTTTCACTCTCTTGGCAAAGGTCCTGGCAGACAATTGGTGCAATGACCTATAAGGCACGGTTTTCGTAGCGAAAGCAAGTAAAAAGTTCATTAAAACGAGGCCATAAATTAAAGACCAACTATTTTTTAAATCAGTTAATATTGCGCAAAGATTTGCATTATGTAATGTTAACATTTAGGCTCCTGATTTATGACCACTCTTCTTCAGTATTAACTCTGTAAAATGAAAAAGCTAAATGTATTATCTGAGTCTAGGCCAAAAATCACTCAATTCCTATAGTATAATTTCGGGATTAATGTACGTCGGTTCAAAAAAAAAAAAGATTAGCTGATTTTCAGCCCGAATAAGTCTGATAATGCTAGTGTGAAAATCGTATCTTATCGACGGTAAGAAACAATGGTGAAAAGCTTATTTGTGTAATCTGAAGATGTATGAGAAATTTTACACCAATTTCAAAAGATGATTAGTTGCGGTAATTCCTTTTTTTTGTTTTTAACAAACTTGATCCTAGTCCCACCTCTGCAAACTTTGTTCAAGTACAATTAGTGGAAATTTCGCTAAATGTCAAACAACCGCATCAGATAATGCAATTAGAACTGCAATGAGCTTCAAAATGCAAGAACGCTTAAATAAAAACTTATTATATAATCGAAACTTCGAACTTTTTGGCATTATCAGGATGAAAGATCCTTCCAAATCCGTGATAAAAGATGAGTTTCAACAATAATTAGACAGTCCCGGTTAGTCTAGAGGTTTTGGTACTTGAAGACTCAAAAAAATAGTGAAATCTAAAGTCATAAGTTGTCCCAAGTCATCTGTAAACTCGCGAAAACCTGATCTTACCGGCCTAATATCTCGCAATACCCAACCAACACAAGCGGCAAACTAATTGTAATTCAAAAGAAACTACGACCAAGACTCTAAACAGATAAATATAGACATTTACAACAATTTTTCGAGAAAAAGTCTCTTAACAGCAGTCATTTTTCTGTAACAGGTGTTGCTGTTTTTGTAAAATTTGTAAATTCTTATGTTGTCTACCGCAAGAACAATAAATACGTTGATAAGCTGTCTGAAAAAGATAAGCGATGCACGTAACTAATTTGAATTGCTTTTATTATTGAGAATGGTATTCTTGGATTCATTTTCCTTTTCTTTTTCCCAGCACGAATTACCTTTTCAAATGAAGCAGACTGAGGAGGCGCCATCTAGCAATTAAATGGAGGATAATGACTAACAATATAATGGAAGAAATACTTCCGTCTGAAGTGGTTCCAGTATAGATCACCTTTCCAGTACTAAAGTCCAACAATTTAACCTTTTGATCATGGGAGGCGGTTGCAAGCATGTCTCCTTGAGGGTTCCATCGCACACAGTGGATAATATCTAGAAAATAACATACCAATTAAAAAATAATTTATACCGCTATGAAGGCCGCGTTCAAGGGTCTTGACAAACTTCGATTCTCTTTTATCAAATATCTTGATATCCGAAAAACCAATACTTGTTGCCAGCAAGTTTCCGTTGCTCTGGCACACATCAATCCAGAGCGTAACATCTTTAAGGAACAAATATCGGATCAAAGAAGAAATTGATAATTGATCAGGCATTTAGAAAAGAAAGGAGAGAGAGAGATTAAAAATAATAAAAGTTTGCTCAAATTACAAAATGCATCAATGTTAATCGGTTTTTTCAATGTCATTTCTTTCTTTTCAACATCAAGGACGTTGAGATCCTTTGAATTATACTTGACATATACTAAAGCTTCACCACAATTAGTTGTCCATCTGCAGCGGCTTTGAGGATCTAATCAACGAGTAGCAATTAATCCATGAAAAAAGAGCAAAATGATCGAATAAGAGGGAAAAATGGATTACCTTTTTTTGTTTTCAAGTCCAAATGAAAACGGTAGGTGTTGGTACTCAGATCCGATATTAAGCACACTCCAAATTGATTCATGGTCGCTACCATCTCTCCGTCAGGATTGAAATCTAAACTCGTAATGATTGCTTCTTGGAAGCTTGAATCTAATAAATCGATAGCATCCATAAAAGAATAACGAACTAAGTTGGTCATACTATATTGCGGATGCCATTTCGCTTTGGTTATTAACTTTATTTCGGACTCAGACTTCCCTCCAATGCATTCAATATTCCAAAGGTGATAAGCAATCTTCTCGGAAAGAGAGATCGCGCCAAGGGAACCTCTCCTTTGATTGTATGTCATATCTCCCTCACCAACCTCTATCATTGAGAATTTAAGGATGCTTTTCAAATCAATAGGTTTTAGTATGATGATGAAAGCAGCTTTATAGGAATCATGGTTTATAATCAATATTTACCTCCAAAAACTTCCTCAAAAGCATAAATTTTCTTTGCCTCTTTCTGTGAAATGTCATATATTGCCAAATTGGCTGAAGTAGCCGGGTGATGGTGGAGTGAGACAAGTAAGTTTGTGTTTGGAATTTCTTTTATACGTGTGTGAGCTCCTGCAATCATAGATTAATTAAATTAACTTGAAAAACTTAGACTACCCTCTTTTATTTGAACTCCTTGGAAGTTGGTAAAATCTTCCTTCGTTTCGAGCTCAATGATCTTGATATTGTTGGCTTCGTAAGAAGACCAAGCTAATCTTGTCGAAGGTGTGGAACTTTTATCTGCTATCAAAGATTAGGTCGAGTTAACAAGCGGTTTGGGACACGAAAAAGAATGAAATTACCTTCACTCAGGGACTTTTTAAGAGTATCATCTTTTAGCGAGTCGCTGCTAGCCTGCTTTGACTCTTCAAGAACCGTGGAAGCGAGGTTCTGACCCTCTTTTCCCTCGTTTGTTGGCAGCATGCTTTTTCTATTTTTTTAGAGTTGAATTGCAGATTTATTTTATTAATACAAAGATATCCCTCCCGCCTTAATTGAGTAAATTGTAATTAAGTAAAGTGCTAATTTAGAAAACATTCAGAACTAATTTCAATTATACTGAGAGTTCTGAGGAACAATTTTTAAAAAATTTGCCATTATGACTATTAGCCATTAACAAAACCGAACCCATCGCATCTTGCTATAGAAAGTAAGGAGCTTTGTTTTCCCAAGGATTTTCACTCTGCACCTCTGGGCTACGCTAGGGATAGCGATTGTCAGCACATGAGACTACATTCTTCGATCAAGAGCTGCAGATTTGCTTTAGCTATCAGATACCTAAGTTGCAGTCTGAAATAATTAATGTCAACGTCCTAGTTCTAATATTTCAAAAGAGGTTCAACCCAATAAAATAATGCTTCTTAACCTTATCCAAAATTCTTTAACTTCATCCTCAGAAGATGTTGTCTTGTTTTAATGTAGCACGATTAGGTTTGCATTTATATTAATAAAGGAATCTCAAAGATTTGAATTATTTTATCATAAATTAGCCACAAAATGATGGTTAGCTATTTTTGTTATGGGTGTTAGGTGGCAACTTTTAAAATAAACAGACTTTTTTTTTTTGGTAGTAAATATCCTGAATATATACCCTGCTAATGCCTCAAAATTCACTAGATAAAACACACGGAAGATGTGTTTCCTAAATTTTAGACGAAAGTTAAAAAATTTTACTAAGATAGTTAATTTACCGTAGTCGGTCGAAAGTCGCTGAGAAAAAATGATCTTCCCCGTTTTAAAGTCAAACAACCCCAGAATATTGTCGCCCGAAATACTTGCTAACATATCTCCTTCTGGGTTCCATTGCACGCAATAAGTAAAATTATCTTTAAATCAATTGATCAGCTTCAGATGCCAAATAAATAAAGAAAGCGAAAAAAAAAAAGAACAGCAAAGCAATAGTCTTGATATTAAAACGATACGATTGTCTTTTGGGTCAGCTTTTTCAAATGTTTTGACGATCTTGGAGTACCGCTTATCGTAAATCTTGATATTCTCCTTCACGCCCATTGCAAGCAAATTTCCATCTCTCGGACTGACATCAATCGTGGAGGTGACATCTAGAAAAATCGTGTTAATTGTGTAGAAATAAATTTAATAATACAACAAAGTTTAAAGATGAGTCAATGAAACGAAGAAGCTGACTTACGTTCTTTGTGAAGTTGAATAGCCGGCGATAAAGTTAATTTTTTCTTCTCAGCATCAAGAACGTTAAGATACCTCTGCTGATACGCAATAAATAGGTGAGATTCGCCAGAATTAACGCTCCACTTGCAACGATTGCACTCAAGCGTATCTAGTATATAGTGAAACGTGGACGATTGTAAAATATTTATTCCTTAGTGTATTTGCTGAAATCATAACCTTAGAGGGAATACAGGCAAAACAAGGGAGAATATCAGCAATATTACAAGTGGTATTGTTGGTGGTGCGCAGGTGGAAGTTATAGTTATCAGTATTTACATTCGAAATCAAACACACTCCATTGCTATCGATTGTAGCTGCAATCTCACCTGTCGGATCAAAATCAAACCCAGTAACCGTGTTCACTAATTAAAAACTTATTAACTATGAAAACAGAAAAATGCAAGCGACATTCATGAGTGCTGTATTGTGAATGCCATTTCGACTTTCGGCAGAGTTTTGCGAAATTATTAGTTTTTGAGAAGTGCGAGTCGACAGAGAACAAGTGATACGCTGCTTTTCCTCCGAGAGGAATTGCTCCAAGGATGCTCCTACGAGGATTGTAAGTCACATCTCCAGGTCCCGTAACTAAAATAAGAAATAAGTATGCTTTTTTATGATTGAACTCTACCTCCTAAGACTTCCTCAAAAGAGAAAACTTTCCTCGCTTGGTCTTTCTTCGGAATGTCAAATATTTCCATATTTGCAGACTTGGAGAAGCAATAATGAAGAGATATAAGTAGACTCGTATTTGGGATTGCTTTTAAAAGCGACCAATTAGTCACTTAATGAACATGTATAATTCTAAACTTCGGTTGAGATGTATCAATTACTATCCCTGCTACTAAGCTGAACTCCGTCGAACTTGACATAATTTTGTTTCGTTTCGAGATCAATGACGCTGATCTTGTTATACCATCTCGTACAAGTCGCAAGCAGTCCTCTAGTTTCTATCCAAAGTGACTAAATGATAAGCATTTCAGTCAATTTACGATAAGACGACACCGACTCTTGTAAGGGTGATAACGTCTGCTTATTTCCCATCAAATATCTGCAATTTTGAGAATTGAGCAAAAATAAAAATTTATTTCTGATAAAGTAAAACCTTGAATAATTAACTCTCTCAAAGCCAGCAATCCTGCTATTTTCGTGAGAACGAGCACTTTAGTATCTTTTTTTTTTTCTTCAGAAGAATGTTAGAAATAAAAGGAATCTTTGGAGAAGAGAACTATTTCCAAGAGAAGTGAGACGAAGGTTCTCATAGCTTTCTACAAAATGAATATCAGCCTGCCGAATACAGCAAGCTATCCAAGCTAATAAATTGTCCAGTGAAAGCAAGCTCTCTTTGCATATGTCTTACGTAAAGAGCTGGCACAAAATCGCCATTTCTTCTAATTTTAAAACTTTTTCATTGGTAAACAACAAAATTTGTTTTTCAAAAAACTTGTGCTTTTTACATGGAGACGGCAATGTTAAGAGGAGAAAAAAAGAGAGAAGATTTACACTGACGTCTGAGCAGTTGCCAACCATATTGTCAAATTTGTATGCTTTATTAAAATTTTCGTGTTGTTGACATAATTATTCATCTTGAATTAAGAACTTGGATTAAAGAGGAAATATTCTCGCACGTCAAAGTTTAAACGATTATTCCCCCCCCTCTCCCAAATTTAGATGACCCTCTAAAACTCAGGATTGTTGACTAGCAACATTCGAGAGTCGAAGAAGTTTTTGATGGTGTTCATTCAAATTAAATTATTCGATTTGAATCCAAGCTAGTTTTTGCCTTTGATTCCTCTCAAGAAGAATATTCCCTTCTAAACATGAGACTCATCAACAGTATTCCTCAGCTTTGCCTTGTCTTTAGCTATTTGTATGCAGTCGACAGTGCGAGATGTTTTCTGTTGCTTTCAAATGAACGCTATTAAATTATATACTTATATTTCAATCCATCTTTTAACAACCTAAATCTCCTGAATGAAAGAAACGCTCTCTCCATAAATTTTACTTTATTTACAAAGTGACAGTCAATAATGGTTGGGAATGGGCACTCTAAACATTTTTTACAGATTATTCACCATCACAATCTAGGGGTCGTCAATTAATCACATTTCCATAACAAGAGTTTGAACATGTCACCCGAGTAAGAATACTGCCTCAGATTAAGTAAAATACTTTTACTTAAAATACGCGTGAATGCTCTTAAAATATTAACACAAGGATCAGTAAACTGATAACTGACTGAAATTTGAACAAATCAAAAAAAGAGCAATTAAGATGTGTTCCAGTTCAGTTAACAGAAAATTAATTAAAGAAAGTACCCCAATATAATATAAGTACCTCCAGCAATTTCATAACATCGAGTTGCAGCTGAGAAGAAATGAAGAGATTGTCAATTAATTCATTTAATGCGAGCTATATTACTTCGTATTTAAATCATACCAGTAGCCATAGGCGCCATGACGTAAAAAAGTTACTTTATGAATCCTCTCATCGCTCGGAACTTATCATTATGTCCTCAAAAGAGCATCTCCAATGTATCGATGATTATCCAACATATTCATCAAACAAATTGTAAAGTGTATATCTTCAGACTCTAAGAGTTAATCAAATCAAGGAAAAGAAAAATTTTAAAGAGTCTCAACCGAAAGGGAACAAGACTTGTACATACTTATACTCACTTAGCTCACTTGGAAGCAAAATCGCACTTTGACTAAATGTGTCAGTAGGACTGTCAAACCCTAAATTGGATTATAAATTTATGTATTACATTATCTGCGCCGAATTGAAATGTTATTAATCAAGGTCTTCAGTATTTTAGGATAAATTTTATGAATACCAGTTTATCAGTAAAAAAAAAAATCAATAAATGCAAAAAAATTTAAGCATCACACTCCGCATTCTTCTTTCTCAATTTCGAAAATATGAATGCCTTTCTCGAATTCAAAAATAAGAAGCTCGAAGACCGTTTCTATGATAAACTCGATTCGTACACCTCTCATATGATAGTTACTCACACGCTGCTTGCCATTACTGCTCTACCGACTGGATTGGTAAACCAAGCCTTGAAGGCCGGGAGTTTTCTCGATCACATAAGCTGTGGAATGCAGTGGACGGGGTTTTTTATAGTTCTCCTGCTTATGGGGTTGCTCGCAAGAAGTTTCAGAACAAAACTTGCAAAATACAAAAGAATTTCAAGATGGGCGCTGGATCTATTCTATACTTGTCTATCAGCATTTCTACTTTTTATTGGCTGGAACGCCATGACGCAAAACGCTCCACCACCGGTTCTGTATCTAGTTGGATGGTGGCACTGTCTTGTTTGCACAGCAACATTGTGTATTATCTCCAGATGGTACTTGAAGGCTATGGCTTTTTGTGCTGTCGTGATACGTATGGGATTAGGAGCTTATTTCGAGTATGACCGTCCGATATTCCTAAATTTAATGATTGGAATCACGCTTTTCATGTGCCTCAATTCCTACTTTCAAGAGAGAAGCGAAAAAAAGCGTTTCATCGAAAAATACAAGTTTGAAGTAGAAACAGCGATCTTTAAGGAGATTCTTCACCAAACCACTGAAGGAATCATCATTAGTGATCTTGAAGGAAAGATACAGTTTAAAAATCTGTCTGAAGGCAAATTTGGTTGGTGGGATGAAAATCACAGCTTTAGCGAGAACCTTGAGCAGATTGAAGTAGAACAACAAATAAATCTGCTGGAGCAAACCATGGATACAGTATTCAAAATTCTTGAAATTTGAAATAAAATTTATTGAATTAGGTACTGAATATTGGCGTAGATCCTAATGAGCCGACTAATTTTTCATATGTGCTTCAGAAGCTCGTCCAGGCTCTAAGACCTATGCCTCAGGGTATTTCAAGTCCTACTGACCATCAGATGCAGAATCTGATGATTGTCAATGCGAAGATTATGAATAAAGTCACTGAAGTCAACCAACTGCTTGAGATCAGAGTAATGTGGCTCATGTATCAAGAAGTGCCTTCACTCGCGCTGATTTTCACCGACATCACAGAGAGAAACCTCGTCGTCAAGCTACAGGATACGAATGACTACAAGAATAGACTCCTTGCTTCCGTTTCACATGAGCTGAGAACACCTCTCAATGCCAGCCTGAACTTCATTCAGGCATCTATCGAAGACCCTCAGATGCCACCTCACATCACTGAGGATTATCTCACTCCTTCTCTAACTTCCAGTTATCTTTTACTCCATCTAATCAATGACATCCTGGATTTCTCGCAAATGTCTGCAAATAAACTCAGACTCACGTTTGAAACTTGTGATGTGAAGAAGACTCTCGACAACTGCATCAATTTGATGAAAATGCAAGCGAGTAAGAAAGAACTCGAACTCGTACTCGAAGTTGATGTGAAAACGCCAAACTCCGAGTTCACTACTGACCATAATAGACTCAGACAAATTATCTTAAACTTGCTGAGTAATGCGGTGAAGTTTACATTGAAAGGAACGATCAAGATTAAAGCCACTCTCACTGATACGATGGAATATGGGAAAGTTCTTTCTGTTGAAGTTTCCGATACAGGCATCGGAATATCAGAAGAAGACCAGAAAAAGCTGTTCAAATCTTTCGAGAAGATCGACTTGGGGGAGAGAGCTTTCCTGAATTCAACAGGAATTGGCCTGGGATTGGTTATCTCAAGCAACCTTGTCCTGATGCTGGGTCCGGAGGAGAGAAATAACGGAATCCAGATAAAATCTCGAGTAAATGAAGGAACAACATTCTCCTTTTGGATTGTGAATAAGGAGCTAAACTACCCAAAAAGCAAGTTGGATGTATCATGCAGGTCGGAGAACTACGACATCCAGATGGATGAGCTTGCTTTAGCAAGAGATGCTTATCCCTTCGAAACTCAAGGGAATCTTATCACATCAGGGCCTCCAACGACAAGAAGGCACCTCTTCTCGCCAAAAGTATGTCCTGAAAGCAATAACCAACTCAGTACCACGCCATCTCAGCTCTGTACTTGTCCCCCATTTTTGATTGTCGATGATGACGTTTTCAACATTGCAGCTCTGTCGATGATACTCAAACAACTCGGACAAACTTGCAATACTGCTTACAATGGCCAGCAGGCCATTGAGAAAGTTTTTGAGAGGGAAAAGGTGAAATGTGGACCGGATTGTAAACAATACAAGATGATTTTCATGGATTACAGCATGCCAATCATGGACGGTTTTGAAGCTGCGCGTATATTAAAAGAGTATATGAGTGAGCATAAACTACCTATGATCACAATAGTAGGGTGTACTGCGTTTGTACACGAAAAAGAATTAAAAAGAGGAATTGAAGCGGGAATGGACCGATACTGCACCAAACCATTGAATAAGGGCCAAATTAGTGCACTAGTAAATTCAGTAAATGACTAGGTTTCATTTGAGAGATAAATAATTCGAAATTATTCATTTTTCTTGTTCTTTTTTGATACAAATTTGCTTCAGTCCTGAAATAATTTTAGTTATTGATTCGTTGGAATGTAAGGATTTATCGGTTATCGGTGTCCTTTGCTTTTTCTATAAATGTTTGTTGAAGTTTCAGACTGTATTTTTCCCTATATGTAATGTATAAGTCATTCTTTCTAAAATATTTAACTGAATTTCAGGACCCATTCATTTGCAGGCCTCGTTGAGCCTTTCAATTGCAAATAGAATTGAGGGAGGCTAGTAAGTTTGATTTGAAAACTCTTTAAAATTATCATGTTATCATCAACATCTTTTTCCAACAAGTTTTGCAGCAAGCATTCAAATATGTATATTTCAATCTAAGACTCTTTGGTGGTGTGATTGGATACAAAATTCATATTATTCAACTGATATCAGGCCTTGCGAGAATTAGTTTGCTCAAGATTCCTCTGTCGAAATTAGTCAGTTCTCAGTTAAATTATTTGAAAAGCCCTCGTCGAGCATTAAAAACAGCATTTTCTTGATTGTAGACGATGAATCGCTCCATGATACGGGGGGTCTATAGTGACATGGGCTCTTATTACTCGCGATTTGATGCTTATTTGAGCTCTCACTCTGAAATGAGATTTACCCTCTTCTACTTGATTTAACTACTATTTATCCCTCAACTCTCAAACTCGTAGCCGATTTCAATCTCCTCTCAACCTAAAATTCTTATAGTAAAGTTATGTTATTGCTACAGATGCTCTTATTATTTTTCAATGTTCCATGTTAGTACAAATTAGAGCAAAAAGTTCTCTAAGATTTCACAAGACAGATAAACCCTTGGATTAGTTATGTCTTTTCATAACATATGAACTTAAATTGTGAAAAAGGCAAGTCCAAGGGAAAAATACGGCGCTACCGAATGCATACGAATGTTAAATACTCAAATTATAATTACTTGCCAACGCTGGCACAGGGATCAGTAAATTAATTAACTGAACCAGAGAAGTATAAAAAATAGAGGCTGAGATTTATTTCTGTTCAGTGAGTGAATAAAGTATTTTCAAGCAAATACCCCCATTTATTGTATTTATTGTTGATCCATACTTGGTTTTGAGCTTCTGTCATCATCATATACTACAGATAAAGCAGCAAATAAGATGTCGCACAAGAATAATTTAATGTTTTTAGTCTCTTCATTGCATTTTTTAATTGAAAAACGGGAATGATGCTCATAGTTTTGCTGCGTCAGCCTATCCTGAGCTCTACTTACCAATATAGGAGAACCGAAAACTTTCACAGCAGCGGATCTGTGATAAACTGAGACTATTTTATCTCTGGCGAAAGCGCTTAGGAAAAAAAAATTTGAAAGAAGGTAGAACTGTTGAGATTAGAGGTCTGTGATGCAGAACTTTTATCCAATGATTTTACAAAATAACTCTTTTCTTACTGAAAAAAAAAATATTTTAAGAATTCAAATTGATCGTATGGTAATGAACGAGCCACCAAGCCGATCAGTTCAGCACAACGCTAAATTCTTTTTTGAAGAATATGGCTATCAGTGAGAGACTTACTATCTATGTCTTGAGCGAGAGGCTATGACTCCAACATAACATAGCCATAACGAATAATTAATGAGTTATCCCAAATCAAAATTTCAGAACAAATCGACCAGGAGTCACACTACTCATAACCATTTCTGACGAAATTTTATTTATAACATTTAATCAAACAAAAATTTTCATCACCATCTTCTTCGATATTCAATATGAATGTCTTTCTCGAATTCAAAAATAAGAAGCTTGAATGCAGCTTCTATGGGAACCTGGACTCTTACACTTCTCATATGATAATTACTCATACATTACTTGCGATTGTTGCTTTACCGACTGCATTGATAAACCAAGCCACGAAAGCAGGAGGTATTATGAACCATATGAGATGTGCGATGGAGTGGCTGTCGTTTTTCCTTGTCTTGCTGCTCGTGGCTATTCTTGCAAGAACGTTTAGAACAAAACTCATGAAACACAAAAGGCTTGCAAGATGGGCGCTGGATCTATTCTATACAGCGATGTCTGGTTATTTATTTGTAATCGGCTGGGATGGAATGCTCCAAGAAGCTGACACAGCGGTACTGTATCTTATTGGATGGTGGCACTGTCTGATTTGTGCTGCAACTTTGTGTATCATCTCCAGATGGTATTTGAAGGGTATGGCTTTCTGTATTGTGGTTCTACGTATGGGAATTGGAGCGTATGTGAAGTTTGGCCATGTGATATTTCTAAACACAATGATTGGAATCTCCCTTTTTATGTGCCTCAATTCCTACTTCCAAGAGAGAAGCGAAAAACACCGTTTTATCGAAAAATACAAACTCGAAGTAGAAACAGTGATCTTCAAAGAGATTCTTCATCAAACGACAGAAGGTATTATTATTAGTGATCTTGAAAGAAAGATCCAGTTTCGAAATCTGTCAGATGAGAAATTTAGTTGGTGGGATGAAAGTCGTACTTTTTGCGAAAACCTTGAGCAAATTGAGGTTGAACAGCAAATAAACCTCGCTGAACCGAACATGGACACAGTAAGCGAATCTTTTGGAATTTGATATAAAATTTATTGAATTAGGTACTGAATATTGGAGACGATCCCAAAGAGACAACCAATTTTGCTTCGATACTTGACAAACTGACCCATGCATTAAAGCTCAAGTCTCCAGCGTTACCAGATCAAACAGACCATCAGATGCAAAACTTGATGATTGTCAATGCGAAGATTATAAATAGGCACACTAATCTCAATCAGATGATAGAGATCAGGGTTATGTACCTGATCTACCAAGAAGTCCCTTCTCTAGCGCTTATTTTCACGGATATCACAGAGAGGAACCTCATAGCCAAACTACAGGACATCAATGACTATAAAAATCGACTTCTGGCCTCAGTTTCTCACGAGCTGAGAACGCCTCTCAACGCTAGCCTCAATCTCATTCAAGCGGCTCTAGAAGACCCTCAAATACCTGCTCATATTCGAGAAGATTATCTCACTCCTTCTCTAACCTCGAGCCAGCTTCTCCTGTTCCTAATCAATGACATCCTCGATTTCTCACAAATGTCTGCAAATAAACTCAGACTCGCGTTTGAAGCATGCGATGTGAAGAAGACTCTTGACTATTGCGTCAATTTAATGAAAATGCAAGCGAGTAAGAAAGCACTCGACCTTTCACTCGAAGTCGAGGTAGAAACTCAGGATCCAGAATTCACTACTGATCATAATAGACTGAAGCAAATCGTCTTGAATTTGTTGAGCAACGCAGTTAAATTTACCTTGAAAGGGTCGATCAAGGTCAAAGCAATACTTTCTGAGACAGCGGAATATGGGAAAGTTCTTTCTGTTGAAGTTTCTGATACGGGCATCGGAATATCAGAAGAAGACCAGAAAAAGCTGTTCACGTCGTTTGAGAAGATCGACTTGGGGGAGAGGGCCTTCCTGAACTCAACAGGCGTTGGTTTGGGGCTAGTTATTTCAAGAAATCTTGTGCTCTTGCTGGGTCCTGAGGAGAGAAATAATGGAATCCAGATAAAATCTCGAGTAAATGAAGGAACAACATTCTCCTTTTGGATTGTGAATAAAAAAGAAATCAATTGTCAGAAAAGCAAGCTAGATTTATCATATAAGTCTGAGGATTATGATAATCAAATGAACGAGCTTGTGCAAGAAAAAGATACTCACGCCTTCGAAACACAGGCAAATCTGATCGCTACAGAACGTCTGTCAACCAGGCGCCATCTTATCTCATCAAATCCATGTCTTCCTACGACTAACCACATCAGCATTAGATCATCTCAGCGTTGTCTCTGTCCTTCCTTCCTCATCGCTGATGATGATATTTTCAATATCGCTGCTTTGTCTACAATCCTAAAGCAACTTGGACAGACTTGCAATACAGCTTACAATGGCCAACAGGCCATTGAAAAGGTATTTGAGAGGCAGAAAATAAAATGCGGGCCGGATTGTAAACAATATAAGATAATTTTCATGGATTATAGCATGCCGATCATGGACGGCTTTGAGGCTTCTCGAAAACTCAAAGATTTGATGAAAAAGTGTGAGTTACCGATGATAACGATAATAGGATGTACAGCTTTTGTTCAAGAGGAAGAGCTAAAGCGAGGAATTGAAGCGGGAATGGATCGATGCTGCACTAAGCCATTGAGCAAAAACAAAATTAGTGCCATCCTAACTAAATTAAATGACTAAATTTTCCAGTATGAGTCTACCAACGAGAAGATGATGATAGTGACTTACCATTATAGTTTGTGTGGTGACTCAATAAACAATTTGTTTGATATTAATGTCGTTGTAGCTACATGATCTTTCAGCAATTAATTGAAGTTGCTGAGTTTTTCCAATAAACAAAGAGAGTGTGCCTAATTTATTAACAGTCGCGCCAACAACATTAGCTTCTTAGTCTTTATTTGTCCACAAGTATATATTTTTCATTCGTTCATATTGAATTACAGTGAATCTTGTACAGAAATTATTGTATGCTTGATAATACAGATCAAATCAAACCCTGATTACTATCTTGCTTTAGCAAACTTGTTGGTTCGATTTGGATGCGCAACCTCCACAAGATGTAATGAATAGAGGTAATTTGAATTATAATTTGTCCTTCCGTGGTAAAGCCAATTTGTGATCAGGTGCGCTTGGTGGCATTTCATGACCCTTCTAAATCCAGACGGATTTATGATGACTACTTCCAAGGAACACACACCCCCTTTTCAGCAGTAATTCGTCGAGAATGATGAAATTCATGTTGGATAGGTACCCCACACTGGCAATCTGATTTGTCTTCATCATTAAGGCGAAAGAATTATGCCACCTTCGAAATAATACACTTCCTAACTAAGAGGTGCATATTTTCGAGTTCTTTCTACATCCATTTAGGTCTGACGAAAAGTACTTGTTTCTGGGAGCGAAGATAACATAGCCCTTTATCAAACGTAGTTATTATTATCAAAAGGTAACTATGAGAAATTGCAAGGCTTTTTTCGATACTCTTCAAAGCTTAGAATAGAATTGGTTAAGTCTTTGTTAACACACAATAATACCTTGCCTCCCTTCTCATGAATTCGTTGAGCTTATAGGAAAAAGTATGATCGGAATTCGCGCATTCTGGCTACTCTATAATTGAATATTCCTTTGGATTTCCAATATACTGATTTCTTCCATAATTCCATTAGAAATCCCAAAAATTGTCGGATTTCCCACTCTCGCTTGGTAGTCCTGTTGATCATATTTGTTCTTATGCTCTAAAAATTAAATTCACAGTCTATTTCTGAGAGAGAGACCGCGATGCAGTTTCTTAATGACCATGAAGACAAGAGTTGTATCTATGCAGAGTAGTTTTTACTTTTAACAATTCAATTTTTGTTTCCAATCTCTTCCAAGACCCTTTTTCTCTGAATTTATCGTTCTTATTTCTATGAAACAAGCTTTTCTCAACAAATATTCCAAACACTGCCCGCTATCAATGTCTAAATATTTCGTACTTGGCTCATCTGGAAGTCAACGTAAGTACCGTGATTCTTATCAAAGAGGAAATACCTTAATTTTAATTGCTTGTTAGATAGCGCAATAGAATTCAGATTTATATGACAGTTAAATAAACTTACACCGAATATTAAAAATTTGTAGGTGTTTTCTAATTAGTTTTTTTGGTAATTTTATTTCTTCTAAATTATGCTTCTATAAAAATCAAAAAGAATCGATAGTCTGAGAAGAGAGGGAAAAAAGAAACCAAATTTATTCAATTCTATTAGATTCTTGGATCATTGAATAGAGCTGTTTGCCATGCCGGTCTGAAGTGAGTGGCTTATTGTCGACAGAAGAAACCAAGAAATCTCATTCATAAGTTGGACATAAAAGAAAGACATTACCAGCAATGAGTCAGATTTAAGCTTAAAAAATCCAACATGTGATCACATTATTAGGATTCCGAGTCTGAAAACAGCCAAACATGCCCTCAAAGGTAGAGCTAGTTTGGATTGAATGTCTTGAACAACGATAAATCATTTGGTTCTATTGCTCTCTCAATTTCTGTACTTCTTCCTATACTATATTCGCCTCGACGTCTGAGGAGGAAGGGTGATAAATTTCATCGAGATCTAATCAATATTTTCCATTGTAGTAGTATTAGGTCTAACCTTTTACACGTACTTTAGATTCATGATCAACAATTCAAAGTTTTGCTTAAATCATTGATTCCTCTCAACACGTATCGCCGTAATAGCATCAATAATACAATCCTCTAGAACTGAACGATAGAGAGTAGAAAGTCTAAAAGAAGATTCGAGCCCCAGCTTCAATATATTTGATAGATATAAAATTGCAAAAGTTTCTGTATTCTCTTTAGAGAAAAAGTCTAATTAGATAGCTCCCTGAGGGAATAAAGATATATTTTCAAAGATTATTTCCCAAAAAAAAACCTATTTGCGATACTGTTCATTAGGGTTTTTGTACTTCAATTATATTTTTGATAATTAATTCAATATACAATCATCAAAGCTCACAATATAATTTATAGAAAATAAACACACTTCATCAGTACCAATTTAAATCTCCATCAGCTGAAAAGATGAATATCTTTCTGAAATTCAAAAACAAAAAGATCGAGAGCCTATTCTACAACAATTTGGACTCTTACACAGCCCATATGATGATCACTCACACCTCGCTTTCAATTGCTGGCCTCCCGACTGTTTTGATAAACCAATACTTCCTGACTGAGAGAAATTGGATGAAACATTTCAAGCGCGGAATGCAATGGATTTCGTTCTTTACGGTATTGCTGCTTCTGGGTATATTAGCAAGGATTTTCAGATCAAGACTCGAAAAGCATAAAGCAATCGTAAGATGGGTCTTAGATCTCTTCTATACAGGACTATCAGGCTTCTTACTCGACATCGTCTGGGAGGCGATGAATCAACAAGGCGCGACTAACGTTCGATATATCGTTGGATGGGAGCATTGCCTGTTTTATTTGGTGACATTAAGCATCATTTCGAGATGGTACCTAAAGGTCGCTGCTTTCTCTGCGGTAATTATGCGGTTGGCAATTGGAGCTTATATCAATACGGGCCAGCTGGCTTTCATATCGACCATGTGTGGAATTATAGTATTTACAAGTCTAAACACATACTTTCAAGAGCGGAACGAAAAGAATCGCTTTATTGAAAAATACAAATTGCATACGGAAACATTGATTTTTAAGGAAGTCCTGAGCCAGATTACTGAAGGGATAATCATCAGCGACCTTGAAGGAAACATCCAATTCCGGAATTTATCAGATGGGAAATTTAGTTGGTGGGACGCAGCCCACACCTTTCAAGAAAACCTTGGACAAATCCAGGTGGAGCACCAGATAAACCTCATCACGCAAAATTCTGATGCAGTAAGCAAAGCTTTGAAATATTAAAATTCTAAGAATAATTTAATGAAATAGGTGATACATATTGAGACAGAATCCAATGAGTTTACCACTTTTTCTGAGGTGTTTGAGAGGCTGACTCGTGCTTTGAAGTCAAACGAGCATTTCTTCGATCAATCTGACCATCAGATGCAGAATCTGATGATTGCGAATGCAAGAGTTACAAATAAAGCGACAAATCTCAACCAAATGCTGGAGATAAGGGTCATGTGGCTTATCTATCAAGAAATGCCTTCGCTCGCGCTTATCTTCACTGATATCACGGAGAGAAACCTCGTCGTTCAATTACAAGATACGAACGACTACAAAAATCGACTTTTAGCTTCTGTTTCTCATGAATTGAGAACGCCTCTCAATGCCAGTCTTAATTTCATCCAAGCGGCCATTGAAGATCCTCAGATACCTATCCACATAAGCGAGGATTTTCTGGCACCTTCTCTTACTTCCAATCAGCTGTTATTGCATCTTATCAATGATATTCTCGATTTCTCGCAGATGTCTGCAAATAAGCTGAGACTTACCTATGAGAAATGTGACGTGGGGAAGACACTCGGTGACTGTGTCAATTTGATGAAATTGCAAGCGAGCAAGAAAGGGCTCGAGCTCTTGCTCGAATTTGATTGTGAAACGTTAGATTCTGAGTTTATTACTGATCATACTAGACTCAAACAGATTATTCTAAACTTGCTGAGCAACGCCGTCAAATTTACCTTGCATGGAATGATTAAAGTGAAAGCAGTCCTCTCGAATTCGATGGAAAATGGGAAGATGTTAAAGGTGGAAGTTTCCGATACAGGCATTGGAATATCAGAAGAAAATCAAAAAAAGTTGTTTAAATCTTTTGAGAAGGTTGATCTTGGAGAACAAGCTTTTCTGAACTCAACCGGAGTCGGGTTAGGATTGGTGATTTCAAGCAATCTTGTGTTGATGCTGGGTCCTGAGGAGAAAAATAATGGAATTAAAATAAAATCTCGAGAGAATGAAGGGACAACATTCTCCTTCTGGATCGTGAATAAAGAGCTTAGCTCAAAGAGTAAATTGGATATCTCATACAGGTCCGAGAATTATAATAACCAAATGGATGAGCTCGATGTGCAAAGAGATACCCAACCCTTTGAAACTCAGGCTAACCTTATCTCCTTAGGGTCACCGTCAACAAGGCGCCACCTCCTCCCTGTTAAGATGCATCCTCTCCTTAATAACCAAATCAACCCTGGAATATCACAACGGTGTACGTGTCCATCAGTTTTGATAGTTGATGATGATGTTTTCAATATTACAGCTCTGTCAATGATACTCCAGCAACTCGGGCAAACATGCGACCGTGCCTACAATGGCCAGCAGGCCATTGAAAAAATATTCGAGAGACAAGAGGTGAAATGTGGACCTAGTTGTCAACAATACAAGTTAATTTTCATGGATTATAGCATGCCAATTATGGACGGATTTGAAGCGACCCGAAAGTTAAAAGAGCTCATGAGCAGCTGGGAGTTACCATTGATAACTATCATTGGTTGTACTGCTTTTGTGCAAGAGAAAGAGTTAAAGCGCGGAATCGAGGCAGGAATGGATGGCTATTGCATCAAGCCTCTCAACAAATGCAAAATCGGCGCAATTCTAACCAAATTAGCACATTAATAAGAGAGAAGCAATCAGCACAGATAAATTATCATTATGTGGTGATTTGAATATCTCATTTAATTCTCATGTGATTATACATGTATTTCGGTGTTGTGACCTACATAATGCCAGAGATTTTTGATGAAATTGAATATTTTAAATCTTTTTCATACATTTCTTAGTTTTTTTGAGTGCATATCAATTCAATCAAGAAAGTTTTGTACACACAACAAAGAAAAACCGATCTGATCAAGTCAAACTTCTAAGAGCTCCTAATTTTGACAGATTCTACACTCTCATCCAAATCTATGAGACTCTTTTAAGAGATTTGGATCTATAGATGAGAATTTTTAAAGTTTGTTTTGAGGCACTTCCCATGACAATAGCAACTCCTCAAAATTACAACTCGAATATAATCTGTCATTTAAATTAAATTCTGAGAACGCCTATTCAATTCGATGCTTCTGAAGGAACTCCAGTCTTACAGTCTTGATTAATAAATTAAATAAAAGCAAAGAATTATCGACAATTCATGAATCGTCTGCTGACATTCAAGCACAAACCTTACGAGAACGCTTACAACAAAGATTTAGAGGCTTACACCTCTCATGTGATTCGATCACATCTACTAATCGCACTAATCGTCTTGCCTTTTCTCCCAATTAAACAATATTGGAATATCCGAAAATACTCTAACCTTCGTGACGGTCTCCGGGATTCTCTGATACTTTTATTCTTTTATCTGATAGTTCTGGTGATAAACTTAGTCGTTCGAAAGTTTCGTACCCACTGCGAACGTTTTACAGACAAGTTAATCTGGACGATGGACATGCTGCATGCTTTTCTATCTATATTCCTAAGCTTTGTGATAATCAGCGAGAGTAAAACCCATACTGATCCTCGAGAAAGATACCTGGACGGTTGGTGGACAGCGATTATTTGTGTAGCATTCTTTAGTACCATCTCCAACTGGTTTCTGCGTATTTCCGCTTACTCGACACTGATACTACGAAGTGGTTTACGTTTCTTTGTCACTCAAAATAATTACAGCGAATTGATTACCACGCTGCAAATTATTTTATTCCTTTCGTTGAAAACCTACTACGATGAAAGAAGAAAAAGAGAGTTTTTTATCGAAAAACAGGAATTAAGGGAAGAGTCGCAATTTCTGAAAGGGCTTCAGAGTAGGGTGAAAGTCGGGGTTGCTGCCTGTGATCTGAAAGGGAAAGTTGTGTTCAATAGTATGAGCCAGCAGATTCATCGGTGGTGGAGAAGCGACAGAAGCAATGAGCAAAATCTCAGCCAGATCACAATTACAAGGCGGAAGGAGACTTGGGATGACTTGACCGTGAGATTAGCAACAGTATCATAATCATCAGCAACTGTGCATTTAAACTTAATCTCTTTGATTACTAGATTGATCAGCCCGAAAACGATAGTCCCCTTCTTTTTGTTTTCGATGAACTTGCGAAAGAGTTCGCTCGAAGACAGGTGGACGCGACTACCAAGATACAAAAGAATGAATTTAGAAATATTGCGATCTTGGAAGGTAATGCGAAATGGGATGACTCTGACAGGAGCGGAGAACAGATCACTTGTCCTTTGGAAATAAAACTGGTTGGGACGGTCTTCAAAGGCGAATTAGTAGTCGTTTTGCTCTTTTCGGATATTAACGATCCAGCAATTCTCGAATATCACAAGAAAAAAACTGCTGAGCAGTCTAAATACTACTCACATTCTCTGCTCCATGTTCGATCGCTGCTAATAGCTAGCCGTTATATTACCCAATCGGCTAGCGAAGACAGAAGGGTTTCAAGACGTATAAAAGACGAGTATTTGATCCCAGCGGGCGCTTTAAACATACTGTTGATGAGTATAGTAAATGATTATACAGATTTCTATAGTATCGTGATGAACCGACTCAAATTGCTGATCAAAGCCAAGAGCGTGAGGAGAACCATTGATGATTGTGTGAAATGGATGACTACGCATGTTCAGAGGAAGGAGCTGTATCTGAGAGTAGAGTATCAGATAGAAACATCCACTGCGACCATTCGGACCGATCATGAACGACTCAGGCAAATTATATTGAATTTGTTAATAAACGCGATCAAATTAACCATCCACGGAGGAGTAACAATCTCGGTGAGACTCTTTAATAAAGAGCAAGAAGGGAAAATGCTTGAAGTGCGGGTCTCGGATACGGGCGTGGGATACTCTGGAGAGCAGAAAAGGAAAATAATGGATTTTTTAGAGAAGTTAGAACCTGAGGACCAGCAGAGTCGAGCTGCGGCAAATGGAATTGAGCTTGGATTGATTGTCTCGAATCATCTTGTGAAAGCGCTTGGACCAGCCGATGAAGGAGGAGGTGGTGGGAAAGGGATGATGATTGAGTCTGAGATTAATAAAGGGAACAAGTTTTCCTTTGTGATCGCAGACAAGGTTTTGGACGAGGATTCGATATTGAATTTAAGCGAAATTGATGGTCAAGCTGATGTCACAAGTGATGGAGAAGCTAACGTTGAGAGCTCTATAGAGGAAAGTGACGAATTATCCTTTTTGTAATAAGTCTCGAGACCGGAGTCATTCTTTGATAATATTTCCACGATGATATAATTCGGAAAGTACACCATTTCTAATCCATTGAACTATGGTTTCTATATATGAGTATAGTATTGAATGCTTATTGTACCCCATATATATTTGTATATCTCTCAATTCTTAATTAAATTCTCAGAAAAGTAAACATCCTTCTGAGAACAAAGTACAATCTCTTCTTTTACGGTGGAAACGGTTGATTTTGAATAAATAAACACATAAATATTCTGTTTTATGCAAATTACCTTATCAATCTCTAGAGTATCTGAGGAATTATAAATGTTATAACATTAACATATATTTAAACAGCAACTATCACGTTCCAATCATTTAAAGCACAATCCTCACACTATTAAAATTTGGAAAAACAGTCTCATTGGCCAGTCTTTATGTTCTACTTTAATCCGAAATCTCAGTCGAGCTACGATTCATCGAGTTTTTCTTATTCGACTCAAATGGCTTTGTCGCTGACAAGTTCGTCAGATCTTTCAGCTTCTCGTTATCACTCAACGCAGAACGTGTGCTCGTTGAGCTCATTGGGCTCGACAACCTATTTCGGGAGATACTTGACGTGAGCACAGAGCCACGTGTGAGCAGAATGTTCGCTGTTGGAACTGCACCGTTCAAGTTCATGGTACGCCTGTTGGATTTATTTTCGACCTTGAACTTCTCGTTCTCACGAAGAAGCGACTCCACTCTCTTCTCCAGTCTCGTGATCGTATCCTGCTGCTCGTTTCTCAAGTTGATCAGGCTGTCCTTTTCAGTCTGCCAAATCGCGCGCTCCTTCTCATGCTCGAAGATCAACGAGCATTTTCTTGCCTCGGATTCTTTGAATTTCTGGTCTAACTCTTCGATCTTTTCGCTCATTGCTTGCTTGTCTTTCTCGTACTGTCGCTGGAGCTCAAGCAGTTTCGCATCCTTGGCTTCCTTTGATTTATCTAAATCCTTTCTGAGCTTCTTTTCATTCTCAGTGAGCTCGATCACCTTCTTTTCGTAATAAGTTTTTCCAAGTTTGCTTTGATCTCCAGATTTCTTATCATTGGCTAACTTGAGACTCTTCTCGAGTCTTCTCACCTTGCTTTCAAGGTCTTGCATCGCGACTCTATGGTTCTCGTTCAATTCTTCGATCTGGCGTTGGTGGCGGGCTTCGATGGTAGCAAGCAGTGCGTTATCAGCGGTTGCTTTGCTCTCTTTATCAGAGTTTTTGAATTGCTGGATCTGCTGAATTGACAACTCAAAGTTCTTTTGAGCCTCGGCCAAATCGAGTTTGGCTTGGTTCTTTTGCTGCTCGAGGAAAGCAAACTTTCCTTCCCAAAGCGTCTTATCTCTTTCGTAGGTGGCCAACAGATCGTTATATTGCAGATCAAGTGCATTGTATTGAGTGCGAAGGGTCTCGCTGTCAGTATTCAGCTTAGCCTTGCATTCGTTGAGTTGTTCCTTGAGGTCATAGACTTGAGAGGAAAGACTTTGGTTTTCAGCATGAAGCTTCTTTTCAACTTCGGCTTTTTTGTTTTCGTTGGCAATCAGCTTCTCATGTAAAACCGTCTTTTCCTTCTCCAGTTGAGAGAGCTGTCCGTTGTAAGTTGCTTCGATTTCTTTGAGCGATTTTTTGACGCGTTCGTATTTGTTTTCTGCTGAACCAGCTTCATCCTTTGCTTTTTCCAGCTTCTCGTTGAGTTCTTGCATGAACTCTTGGCGTTGAGCTCCTATTAAATGCGTAAGTACGCTGGATAGATCGACGTTTGAGTTACTTAACTTCTCTTCGTAATGTTCAACCATATCGTCAATTTGCTTTTGTTGCTCCTCGATCTTTTTGCTCAAAAATTCACTCTAAAAACTCTTTTTAGCCAAATAGTCTCTTAAATAATGTTTACTTGTTGCTTGCTGAGTGCCAATTCTCTGCCGTATTCAACCTGTCTGCTGATATTATCCTCGTTAAGCTTCTGATTCCTAAAATTTGACCGGTTACAATCTTAACTCTGAAAACTATGATATTTACTTGAGTTTTAACTCCTCGAGTTTCTCATTCAAGGTCTTTTTATCCTCAGCCAATTGATTTCTTTCCTTGTCAAGCAAAGTCTCCTTTTTCTGCATAGCAGCTTTCTCTTGCTCTCTGTTCTTTTGGAACAGCGAGATCTCCTTCTCTTTCTTCAAGATCTCCATCGTCAGGTTTTCTATTTTGGTCATCAGCTTCGTTCTCTCGTCAGCAAAGTTCTTCATATGATTCTCCAATGAAGCAGAATTGCTATTCTGGAACTGGCTTATTGTGTCTCTTGTGTCCTGCAGATGCTTTTCCAGCGTATCAATGGACTGCTGCTTCAGAGATAGTTCCTGCTCATGCTGCTGTTCCAGCGCAGAGAGCTGGTATTCTCTCTCCCGCAGTTCGTCCCGAAGACTTTCAACTTCATCTTCATGATTTTGAAGTTCTTCTTTCATCTTAGTCTCATACTCTTCCAACTGAGCCGCCAGCTTTGATTCGTATTTCTCTTTCTCTTCATAAACGCGATTTTCAAGTTTTTCTTTCTCTTGTTTAAACAATTCCTTCAAGTCGTTAAGGTTCTTCTCAGATTGGCTTTGGAGATGAGTTATTTCCTGCTGGTATCTCTGATTCGCTGTTTCGAGTTTATTTTCGAGTTCTTTTCCGACTTTTGAGTACTTTTCTTCAGTTTCGCGAATCGCCTTGGCTTTTTCCTCTTCCGCTGCCCTCAACTGGTTATTTAACTTTTCCAGTTGCTCATCTTTCGCTTGAACGTCCTGTCTCAGAGCCTGTAATTCCTTTTCAATTTCAGAGTTTTCGGTCTGGATGCGACTTTCTAGTTTGCTGTTTTCCTCATTCAAAGCCTCGATTTGCTGGTTCAAACGTTTCTTGATGATGTTGAATTCATTCTCCATTCTCTGAATCTCGTTTTTGTGTGCTTCTTTAACTTCGTTGAGGACCTTCTCGTCAAGGTCTCCGCCCTTTTGAGACTCGAACATGCTGAGAGTGTTCTTATAAGCTTTCTTTGTTTCCGCGAGATGCGATCTGACCTCCTCGAGCTGGATTTCTAAGAATTCAACTTTTTGCACCAGAAGCGCTTTCTCTTTCTCCAAGCCTGATCTCACAGCTTTAAACTATAAAGAGAATTCATTATTATTTCTTTCTGGCTTAATAGAGAATTTTCATACGTTGTCTTCCTTTGTAAGCAACGTTTCTTCGAGTTTAGCGATTCTGCTTCTGAGGTCGTTCAAAGTTCCTTCATACTTCTCTCTCAATTCCTTATTTTCTTTGGAGAACATCTCTCTGTTCTCGGATAATTCCTTCTGAAGGTTCTCAATTGTTGCTTGGGCTTCTCCCAAAGCAGAGGAAGCATGGAGGTCGTTTGTTTCCCATCGTCTTCTCTCAAACTGAAGCTGCTGGTCACGATTTCTAACTTCGTTCTAGAGTTTTATTATTAGCTCTATGATTCTCAAAGGAGAGTTCAGTTACTTCCATTTCAGAGATTTTGTCTTCGAGCTGCCTTATTTTCTGCTGCAGTCCACGAGCAGTGCTTTCGTTCTTAGCACTCATCTCTTTCATTTGTACGCTGTGCTCCTTTTTCGTGTTTTTCAGCTCATTTGACAGATCCTAAAGTACCCAATTATGTTGAAAAACAGGTCAAAAACTCTATGATATTTACCTTTTCCTTAGCCGCCATCTCTTCGATTGACTTCTCATAATGTTCCACTTTCTGTAGAAGCAAGGCTCTCTCTTTCTTGAACTCAGATTCAACCAAGTACGACTTGGTTTGGTTCTCTTTCAGTGATTCTTCGTTGGAAATCATTCTGGCGCTCAACTCTTCAATTTGCTTAAGAAGCGCTTCTTTTTCCGCGGTTAGTTCCTTTCTCAGCTCCTCCTCAAATTTCAGTCTATCAGATCCAATCCTTTCGATCTCTTCTTGTAGCATGGCTTCTCGGCTTTCAAAATCAGCTCGCTCGGTTTCTAATTCCCTGAGTCTTTGCTGGAAATCTTCTCTTTCCTTAACATTGTCTCTTTTCAGCTCAGATAGCTGCTGTTCAAGGTTCTTTTGCAATTCTCTTTTTAAAATTATCGTGATGAGTTGATATTTAACAGCATTTTGTTTTACTTCATGACCCCTTTTTGCAGGTTTAGCTCATGTTGCAGCTGAGAAACAAAGTATTCAGCTCCTTCGCTAATCGCATTCTTTAAGAAATCTAGTATAATCGTCTTATGGTTTGGACCATTAGGACCATTTTCGAGGAAATAGGCATGGAAGCTCCTCAACTCTTTTTCATACTCAATGAAAGAGTTGTAATCGTTTGATTTGAGCCTCTTGTGGATGTTCGCAAACTCTTTCGAAATAAACGCCTGGCATACTCGCTGATAAATTATCATTAGTTTAGTCTTAATGATATAAGGAAGTTTACATTTGATTCTCTTTCGTTTTCTAGACGAATCGCTTGCTGTCTTGAGCGGATCTTATCCTTCAACATTCTTTCAAAGTCTTCTCTCGAGTCTCCGACAGCCTTCTCTCTAAACGTTTCCAATACTGCGATCTTCAACTCGTGACTATACTGGTCGAGCTCGGCCTCACTAACCGCGGTTCTCTCCTGAATAAACGACTTTATCTGCTTATCGTAGAGTTCGATGCTCTCCTCCAGCGCTTTACGACACTGCGATTCGCAGACATAACTCCAAGCGTTTTGGATGTTAGGCACCGAGCCGTTGTTAATCGCGTTCACGTAAGATTGAATCAAGCCGAGGAACATCTGCCCATCGAGCTTCTTGCCATCGATTTGCTTTGGTTTTATTTTCGTTAAAATGTGCTTTCGCAGCGTCATCATCTGTTCAACAAACTCTGGACGGAGTTGATCGAAATCCACAGTCTCGAGTTTCTGGAGGTTCTGCTCATCAAGCAATGGGCGAACCAGCGTGAAGCATTCTTTTTCAGGGAAAAAGGAGTTCAAAAGCCGTCTAATGCGGTTCTTGTGCTCGATTTGGTCGGAAAATCCGTGTTGTGGCTCTAGTGCTTTCTCCAAGTACTTTTTCGAAGAGATTTCTTCTCCGGCTGCGTCGACTAGCTGCAAAGTGAAATCTCTAACGACCCAAATGAACGTAGGGAAGTATTTAGCGAAATCTTCGGTGTCGACTTCCGCTGCGGAATTTGCGTTAATTTGGATGTTTTTGGTGAGGTTAACGACAAGAGAGAGATTTTCTATCGAGCTTTCGTCAATGCTGCCGACGCTGTTGTAGAGGAAGCATGAGCTGAGGAGGATTGACAGCGCGAAGATGCGAGAGTCGTGGGTAGAGTCCTGATCAAGAGCTCCGATTCCCTCAGAGTCAATGACTAAAATTTTGAGAGATTCTCCAGTGGCCGTGCGACCGAGAACAGGTTTTCCCCATATCCAAAGTCCCTTTGAGAGGATAATAGTAAGAATGGTGATGAGAGAGTGGTGTGGTTTACTTTTGTGCAAGGGTTGATGGTTGGGCCGACGCCGAATCCACCAGATCGGTTAAGGATCATGCGGTTAAGGAGGTAAGACTTTCCAGTTCTGTAAAGGCCGGCAACGCTGACGACTCCGACAGGACCACGAACAGATTTTAAGAAATCTTGGCCTTCATCGCTGATGGTGAATTCTAATCGTGATGAGTTTGTATGAAATAGGTGGGATAGTGTGTACTGTTTGTTTGAGGGTTGAGGGTGATGAGGGGAATCGCCTCGTCTCTGAAAGCTGCTGAACAAGTATCCATTTTTTAAAAAAATCAAATATTTTATATCTTTTGTATCACTCTGAGTTTTATCTAATTCGAATTCAAATTTGATTAGATAGGAGTTAGATTTTTCAATTTTTAATAGAATTAATTAACTGCTAACTCGTCCAAGTATCTGTGGATTTCGTTTTTCCTCTGGATCCCAGCGAGTTCGTTTGAGAATTATCATGCTATTTGATTATTTAGCTAGATTAGTGGCTTTTTTGAACGAGCTTCTATTGTCGAAACGAAATCATATGAAACGCTAATTTCTTCAAGATTTAAAGTTGTTTGACTCCATTCACGATGCATGCTTGAAATATTATCTTCATCCAAGGATTAGTTTCTCTCTAAACATTTGAGTTCGAAAAGCAAAGAAAAAAAATACAATCTATTGATATGCCGATGGCTCACTTAAGGTTACTCTATTCATGGATTATTAGAGACATTCTCCTAATCACAATATAAATATGCCATTCATAAGCCTTCATTGGGGGATTCTTTGTTGTGGAAAACGAAAAACCATGAAAACTATGACAAAATGTTCAATTATCGAGTTTTATTAACAAAAATTTCACAAGCTCTCTGAAATCACATAAAGAGTGTAATGAAGATTTAAATTCTTAACTTTCACGGGTGAAGACAATTGTGAGAGACAGCTCCCATAGAATATTTATCTTGAAGAAGTAATCAAAATTTTCAAATTATTTTAAATATCGTGTGTGGATATAAACGACTTCTTCCTCACATACCGAAAATCCAAATTGAAATTATTGATAATAATTGTTTCAACCTCCAGAGGAAACTTCACAAGATGATGGGAGTTTAAATTCTCATGATTTTAATATATTTCATAGATCCAAAGTTGAACCATGGCTCTTTTTTTTTCCCCCTCAAAAAAGATTGTTTCACTCATCCAACTCTAGAATGTGATACAATTAGCTAAAATCTCTTTTCAACTTTCATTTTCACAGTTAGATGCACAGGGTATTTTGCCTGATACTAATCCGACTACAATAATTTATCAATTTAAGGAGCTGAATTAGGATGAGTATTACGCGAAAATTTATTTTTTATAAAAATAAAAACTTAATAAATCCGCACCCAGATTCTCAAATGTCAATCAGCCACAGGTCTAACCTCAAAGACAGCGATCAATTTGAGAAATCCTCACCACTGCAAGATTCACGAACCTTTGGATATCTGAGTCCAAAGAGCTATTACAACAGCAACGACCTCAAAACCAGTCAGCTCCTCATGGACGCCAGAAACGCCAACCCTAACGACGAAAAGACTCTTGCTTTATTGCTTGAGCGCGTCGAGCTCCTCCACTCCGAGAACAAGAATCTTCATGACCTGATTTGCAGTTTTTCCAAAGATAAAGACTCTCTTCAGCAAAAAGACCTCATAATCCTTCAACTCGAAGCAAAACGTAAGGCCGCTGAGCTCGAGAGCCAAAAGCAGCTTCAATTAATCAATGAACTTCATCAAGATCTCGAAAACTGGAAACAACACTCGGTTAACAGCGAAAAGAGACTTGCTACAATGGGAGAGTCAGAAATGAAGCTCCAGAATCTTATGAACGATTATGAAAGACTCTTGACTGTTCTGAAGGCGAAAGAGGAAGATATACAGAGGCTTAACGCGACGATAGCTGAGAAAATCCAAGAGTTAAACTCTTACAGGTCTCAAAACATGAGCTCTGAGCTGAAAAGCAAGGAATTAGTCTCAGAAAACGAGAGACTTTCAAGACTTTTACAAGAGAAAGACAGAAGCATCGATGCGTTGAGAGGGGAAAGGGACCAACTTTTCCTTCGTCTCAAGAACTTCGAGGGTTTGGATGGTGAAATGGGAGTTTTGAGAAGGGAAAACCAGTTGCTTCAGGAAGACAATGAGAAATTTAATCACGTTCTTGCCTTGAAAATTCAAGAATTGGAAACACTGAAACTGAAGCACGCTCAATTGGAATCCAGCTACCAGGAAGTTAATGAGCTGAGACAAAGGCTTGAAGCCAAGGATCTCGAGCTAGCCAGAGCGTATGAGACGATCGCTGCCAAGGAAGAGCTCATCAATTCTCTGAAGAAGAAAGAAATTGAAAGAGCTGAAGAGCTGCATTCAAAGGCCGAACTTGAAGGGAAACTGAAACTTTTCCTCCGAGAGAATGAGAGACTTGAGAATGAATTGAGGCTGGTTTCAGCCCAATTCAACGAACTTAAGGTAAATAACGCTGACCTCGAGCTGAAGGTTGGATGCATCGTCCAGGATAACGAAAGAATGGAGAAGCTGGTTGAAGATTGGAAACTTCAAGCTGGTGAAAACACAGAACTAAAGGCAAAATTGGAGCAGATGGGCTCTGAAATCAGCCAGCTAACTCAGGATAAAGCGCGGTTAGAGCAACTAGTAACGGAATTGGGTCAGGTTAAAGAGGATCTAGAGAGAGAAGCATCAACGAATCAGGTTCTTCAGGATAAGATTGAGGTTGGAAGGATCCAAAATTCTCACTTGTTCGAGCGAATCGAGGAGTTAGAAAAAAATGTTGAGTTTTGGAAGATCCGCACCATCGAACTCGAGAAACAGCTTGCTGACGGCTCCGAGTTGGAAAGCAAGGTCAGAGTCGTCATCGATGAGAACAGCAGACTCGAGTTGATCATCGAGTCGAAGAACGCTGAGAACGCGCTGCTCCAACAAAGAATCGAAGGCTTGCAGAGCCAAGTGACTGAATCAGAACATTTAAAAGCGGCCCAGGCAAAATTAAACACTGATATTAGTACATTGAATGCGCTCCTTGAGCAGAAAAACAGAGAGGTTGAGCAATTGCGTCTGATCATTCGCGATCAAGAGATGAAATTGATGGAAAGCATGGAACTTGGACGCAATGTGGAGCTCCTAAAGAGTGATAATCATCAACTTTCTACCCTGTTGAATGAAAAAATGAAGGATTGCGAAGCTCTGAAGGCCGATCTTAAAGAGTTAGAAAAACGAGACCTCGCTATCAATGATCTTCAGATGAGACTATCTCTGGCTACCAGCGAAAAAGAGAGACTTGCTGCGCAAGTGAAGGATCGCATAGCCGATCTGACCTCTCAGCAAGAGCGTATAATGTTCCTCGAGAGCGAGGTGGTCAAACTCAACGACCTCCAAAATAAGCTCACTCTCTTAGCCACAGAGAACCAACACCTCAATTTGATGTTATCTGAGCAACAAAAAGAGACATCTGCTCTAAAACTCGCGCATTCTGAGCACATCCATGATCTCCACTCCAAAGAGCTCGAACTCGACGCGATTAGATGCCAAATCGAAGAAGCAAAGAAGCAATTTGCTCATTTGAGTGAGCAAAACCAGCACCTTAATTTGATTCTTTCTGACAAAGCTGAAGAGGTTGCGAGCTTGAGAAACAGATACGAGGGCAATGAACACAGGCTTTTGGACACTGAGAGTATGAGAAAAACGCTTTCGATACTCTCTGAAGAAAATAACAAGTTGCGCAATAAAATAGAAGAATACGAAAGAAAATCTACGGTGGATATTGGCCACGTTGTCAGCGAAAATCAACGATTAAATGACTTGCTGACAAGGTATGTGAGAGAAAGCGAAACTTTACGCAAAGAGCTTGACGCTTCCAGACTCGCGAACTTGGACACGGTGAAGAAGGGGAATTTGTTTAGCCCGCAGAATGATAAGCAGAAACAATGGAGCGCCGAGAATACGATGGAGATCAGTCCTTGGATGAATAAAACCTATCGTTCAGAGCCTGTTATTCAGAACGCTGAGGAAAAGCTTCAAATCGTTGTGGATGAGAATGAAAGATTGAATAAACTTCTTCAAGAAGTGACTAAGGAGAAAGATTCCTGGAGAAGCAGATGCTTGGCTGAAGCTGAAGTTAAGACTGCAATTGCTTAATTTGTTGTTCTATGTCGCTTTATAAACGAATCATAGTAGCAAAAAAAGTAGTAAGTAAATCATAACAAATTTTAAGATTTGAACAGCATGAATGCAAATCCAAAAAGTAAAGCTGAGATGAAAAGAAAAATATTTATAAAAGAGGTGAGGAGAATGAAGCCCTATGAGTAAAAAAAGAGAAGCAGCAGAGCAGGTAAGTGAAAATGTTTAGTTCCTATGTTTTCAATTAGAAATTATTGTAAATATTTTTCTGACAACAGATCAGTATTTTAGAATGGCTAACTAAATTTCAAAAGTAAACTCATCTGTGCATTACTGCTTGGGACGATGTGTATAAGTATTTTAATAATACAATTCTTGGTTTATGAATATAGTTACTAGCAGTAATTTCATCAAAGACTGAGGCAGGATAATTTCATTCAATTGAAAAGTTCATTGAGATGGATTTTCAAATAATAAATAGTCTCAGTTACAAAAGATCCAACGTATAAGTGTGATAATTGTGAATTTAAATTAAATTTTCGAACAGTTGTCAATTCATCATTCGGAGTTATACCAATACAAATCAAAGCCAAATATAAGATCAATTTATATATTCCATAGCACAGCTGGAAAGCATAGCAAATTTCTTACTGCTCAACCAGTACAAATCTGATCAAAATATGAAACTTTTGTTACCGAATACCCGTATACATTCGTTTTGTATGAGAAAGTCAAATCTAAACAGGTCTCAAGCGATACATTATTCAATAATAAATTAAATTTTTTTCCATTTCAAAAAAATAATTACAAATATCTGAAAGACACAAAAATAAATATTGATCATCTCGATGCATACATCATCTATGAAAATTTTCCTTGAAAATAGAAATAAGAATTATTAATACTTATTCTCCCTTTGGAAATTGACAAAGGGACCCAGATGACCATGGGCATGAAATAGTAGAGATAGAAACATATATAAGTAAGTACATTTGAGTTTTTAGTGATCAATGAAAACGCAGACCAATTGTTGGTTATTATTTCTTTCAAACAAGATACTGCTTTATGAAAGTAAGTCTGTGTTCGCTGCAAACAAAGTTTAGGTGCATTTCATTTCTCTTGGGAAATTCAATATATGATTGAAATTTCATGTACTAAGCAAATTAGCTATGGAAGAATTAGTTATAATACATATAAGAACACGATAATCAGATTCTTCAAAGAAATATCATCTCTTTCGAGCATATTGTAAATTAATAGCAATAAATTCAATATGTACACCCTAGCTATATTAATTTATACCATTTTTCTGGACTCACTTTCAAGAGTTTCTTCTTCATAGTTTGCCAGTGTCGTTTCAAGATTGATTTTGGTAAATGACTCGCAATCCAAAGTTAATATTTGTTATTTTGGATTTGACCTCTTTGCAATCTGTTTTTGCGTTCATGATGTTTCTGAGCTTCTCAATGATATTCAATTTCTTTAAGTAGAGTCTCGAAAGGACTCGGATTTAAGTGGAAATCCAGATGACTACTTGTTGGAGTTGGGTCATACTGAGAGCAATTAGATAAATCATGATAACTATCATTGAAAAGGACTGGTTCAGAGCCGTCAAAATGTGAGCATTGTCCTCTGAGATAGGCGTCTCTGCTCTGTCTTGGCAATTATAACCCTTAGCGAAAGCCGGTGTGGCAAGAGAGAGGGCAAAAAATGTCAAGAAGATAAAAGATTTCATAATTCTTGTATAATTTGAATTGATTAAATAAATCACTGAATTAAGATACTTTGTTTTGTGTTCATTATTGTTAGTTCCAAAAGAAGTCAAATTATTTCGATTCTAAACCCTTCTCTAATAATTGAATCTAAAAATACTGGTACACACGACTAAAAAAGAGAAAGGAAGCTTTTGAATATTCCAAGGTGCTTCCTGGTTATTTATTCATTTTATTAAATATCAGTCTATGAATTTTTTGACTTAATCAATGAACCAAATTTCCGTGTTGAAAAGTATGAGTTCGCTACCAGGTATTTCAACTCTAATTTGCTCAGATATTTTCAGTTTCTGTGAGTGAGCATATTTGTTTCATTTGCCTAGAGGCTAATCTTGATTGTTTTTTCTTTATTTTCCATTAAAAAAAGCGATTTGGTCATCAGACAACATGTTTTTCAAAAGAGAAGCTTTGGTTCACTTTGCCATTACATGAATTAATTACGTCAACATTCCACATAGCAAAAGGAGAGCGCACTTCAAATACAAACATTTATACTTTGAGCCAGCTGAAACTTTTTCCTTTAATGATGGCTCTTGCCAGCGGCCTCAACAGCTTTTTCCTCCTTTTTGCTTTTGGCCACTGCCCAAATTAAAATATAGATTTTAATAGCCGTCTTGATCACCCAATACGCAATAAAGATAGGCAACGCTCCTACAATTCAAAATTTGTTATTAACCACTCCAATATTCGAAGGTCAGATTACTTGAGGTCAACAACTTAATAGCTGCCTTTGATGTTTTCAGTCTTTGCTCATAATTATTTCTCACAGTTATGTTTACAATTCGAGCTCCAGGGAATTCTTTGTAAAGCACTGACTCATAGCTTCCAAGCTGGTCCGCCAACCTAAACACACATATCGCTCAATGGAAATTCATTAATCGCAGCCTACCCCAGTTGGTGTGCTTTCGTGCCTGTCCAAAGGTTTCTGAGAACCTCCTCGTGGCTCGTGCTGCCTTCCCCGAGCTTTTTGCCTCGGTATTTTTCAACTTGTTTGTAAAGTTGCTCATCCATATCTTTTACGACATCTTTCAGAAGATTCTTTGCAGGCTCGCTGATTTCGTCTTTGTAAGGACTCACTTTTTTTGTGAGCAAATCGCTATGAGAGATTATTATATCCGGTGAGATTCTCGGGAAAGTTACTCGCTTGAGTAGAAAGTTCTGTATCTGAGCCCATATCTCTCCAAAAATTTATTAACTCCCATCCATTGGCTCGAAACGCCAACATTACCAACCATCGTCGTTGAGTCTACATAGACTTTATCGCCTGAAAAGTAAGAAAAACGCGTTGTTTGAAATGAAGATGGGTTGTTGAGGGTACCTGAGGCTAGGATGCAGTATCCAGTGGAAGTAACGGTATGCTCACCGAAGGTGTACAATTTTAAATGATGCTCATGGCAAAATGATTGCAATTTATCGATAATGAGTTCGGTTTGAGTGGGAGAACCGCCTTGAATATGTTGTGAGAAGGGAGGTGGAATATGTGGTCTTACCATGGGAGTTGACCACGACGACGAGGGCCTTAGATCTGTTTGGGTTTACGCGCTCCAAGCTCTTTGAGACCAAAACAGTCCTGGAAACTCATAGTAAGAGAATAGTGGGAGTGGATTACTGGGCGTTGTCGATAACTCCGTTGATCTTTATCATTGGAACCAATGGCTTGAGAAGGAGCCTTTGAAGTGTCCCCAGGTTCATGGTGTGAAATAGATAGTGTGTATCTTAATCAAAATATATATAAAATCTCTTGATTAGATACAAAAAGAAAAAACAGTATGAGCATATCGAAACTAATATTAATGTGAGGCACATATTTTTCATATATTCAGGAGAAGCATAGTAGAGAATTTCGTAATGGATATTTTAGAGATTGGTTTAGTTATTATGAAGCTAGGGTCTAATTGACGAGTTCAACAGTTAATTTAAATTCGTTGTCTTTCGAGATATTGTTTAAGCTAATTGAATAATTCAAAGTTGGTTGATTCGAACTTAATTTTATGTAAGAATCTTTGTGCTTTGTGTGCATTTGAAATCTTTTCAAAATATTAAATGATTATTTTTGTTTTTGTTTGCTATGTTTTGTACGAACTCAATCTTTCGTTGTAAGTTAAAAAAGTTACACAGAATTTCCATATCTTCATATTTGAGTACTCGATCCCAGAAACTCCGTTTCTTGAATCTAATAATAAGAAACTATCACATCCAAATACCAATTACCAATTCAACAACTGTACCGTTTCCCATGAATATTTTGCATTTCAATCAATTGTCTACAGCATTACCATCCAAGTTCATTTTTTCTTTAGTTTTTCAAAATAATAAATTATAAGAAAATGAATTTGTTTAATTATTTAGCTCCCAAAAAAAAGTATAAATAGCAACTAATTAAAAAATTAGAATTCATAGCACTTAATTTCTTTAAATATTATACAATTCGATAGCAATCCTCTTTGTTCGATATGTGAAAATCAATACTTTGCAGTAGTAGTTATCGCCCAGTAGACTTCAAAAGAGTGTTCAACATGAGTCTCTCGCTACTCTTTTGTTCATCGGAGCATATCATTCATTGACTCTCTACTACCTCTTAGTAAATTCTTCGAATGTAATTTGCTGAATTGGAAGACCTTGGCTCCAAGATCTTGCTGTTATGGCTTTGATTACCTGAGATGGTTGTTGATCCTGCTATGAGAAAATTATCTGTAAGAATGAGAGGGTGACAAGTAATAACAGAAATAGAATAATCGAATATCTCATTAAAGATGAATTCCCTCAAGCCAAAACTGCCAGACTTTTTATAGGCCAATAGTTCACCGATCTCACCAAGAATTACTAATTAAAGAAAGATCGCCTGCTTTTCTTGATGTAATTTAAAAGGGGCAGTGAGGTAATATGCTTAGTATTGAAAGGTTTGCTCTGTTAAATGCTTTGCGTAGTCTCCCTAACACTGTAAATGCAAGCTAATTAAGCTATGTTAGTTTTAATTCTTTTAGAGACAACTCAAACGGAGACAAAACGAGAAACAATAAAGTAGAAATTAAAAAAGTTTCTATTCGAGAACAGAATTTTCGAGGAAGCTCCGATTTCTGATTCAATACGAATTTTGAATAATTATAATACCGAGCTAAAGAGAAAAAAATTTAATTTTACAAGCCAATAACAATTCGGAAACATGGAGTCACGCATGACCAAACGTCTTACAAAGGACCTCGAAGCCATTCAAAAGAACTACAAAGATATTTTCACCGTTACTCTTCCAAGCAACGACCTAAAAACCTGGCATGTGACCTTTTCTGGCGCAAAAGGCTCCCTTTATGAAGGTGAAGAATTCAAGTAACTTAAAATTATACCTTCTTCTTAAACTTACCCTTCCTTATATATTTCTAGGCTCCAATTTAAGTTCGCTCATGACTACGTAAGCTCACGTTTTTTAGAAATTCAAATCTTATGAATATTATCAAACAGCCGATCGAAGCTCCTGAAGTCGTTTTTTTAGGCAAGACGCCTGATCACGAGCATGTATACTCCAACGGTTTTATTTGTATGTCTATTTTGTATGATGGTAAGTGGATATGTGGTATATCACCTGATTCAACCTCGTAAAATAGAATGGAGCGCTGCTCTGACTGTATCATCAGTGTGCATGAGCTTGTTATCGATGCTTTCGAGTGCTACCAAGAAAGTATTGAGAACACTGGAAATAATTGCCTAATTACTTATAGAGCCGACCCTTCAATGATAAAGAATTTTGTAAGCGAGCAGCCGGCAGAGGCCCAAAGGATTTCTCATGGTATCGGAACTCTTTACGATTCAAGGCTGATCTTTGTTTTCTTCTCTTTCAAGGTCTTTTGATGATAACAAATGCTAATCTTCTGTGAGAGCAATTACCAAAGATAGCCCAGTCAGGTGCTTTGTGATCAATGCAGTACAGAGGCAACTTGATGGCCAAATATGTCTGTGAATAATTGGATATAATAGTTAGATTAGTTAAAAATGTTTTTAAACTTCGACTTAGAAAGGCTAGGCGTAACTTCCTTTAGACAATGAAAAACCATAGATGTTGTATATTTTAATTGATAGCTGAAAGAAATCCAAATAAGCCAGATCAACAGAGCTAATATATTATCAATTGTTTACAAATCAACGCTCTTCGCACTTTTCAAAAAAAAGGCTTTTATGGGCGATGTAACTCTATTGATGTCGATATTTTCGCAAATTCTATGGAAAATAATTTGGTAACGAGTATAAAAACCGAAATCTTTAAAAAACAAACAAACAAAAGCAAGCATCAAATAACATATCAATGCTGCTTAGACTGCAAGCTCAACTGTTTGGAGTGGATGAAAGTAAGCTCTTCGTGATTGGGATCATCATTGGCGTGGTCCTTTCCATACTGATTTTAATTAAGATGTACGCGAATGGACCTTCTTGCGAGATTCGGAGATTTTTACATGGAAAGTATGTGTTAATCACCGGAGCAAACTCCGGTATCGGAAAAGAAACTGCTTATGAGCTAGCCAGGCGAGGAGCCTATGTGATCATGGCTTGCCGTGACATTGAAAAAGGAAAAAAAGCGCGAGCTGAGATCAAACGGAAAGTCCCAAGCGCGGATATCGTCATCAAACACCTCGATTTAGCTAGTAAAGCATCCATTGACAGGTTCGTCTACGAGTTCAGGGAGGTTTACTCACGATTGGATATCCTCATCAATAACGCTGCCACGGGCTTCTCTCGAGAGCGCGAAACAACCGAGGATGGGTTCGAGCTCGCTTTCGGAACCAATCATTTGGGACATTTCTACCTGACATACAAACTTATGAGCCTACTGGAAGACTCAAGTCCTTCGAGAGTCATTAACGTTTCATCTAAAATCGCTTTCACAGCAAAAATGAACTGGGATGACTTGCAAAGTGAAAGGAATTATAATTTGGCTGAAGCGTATAACCAGAGCAAGTTGGCTAATATTTTACACGCAAAAGAATTGGCGAGAAGATACGAGTTTTCTAATGTGAGAACGTGCAGTGTACATCCTGGGGTATCCCTTACGGAACTGTCAAGCATTTCCTTCAGAAATTTCTGGGTGAAGATTTTCTACTATCCCTTATATCCGATTCTGTGGCTTATTACTAAGAGTGTCAATAAAGCCGCGCAAACGACAGTGCATTGTGCTCTGATAGAGCATATTGCTCTCTCGAGTGGTGGAATTTACCAAGATTGTAGACAGGTATACCTGAAGGATTGTGAAGCTGAAGACCCTGTCGCAGGCAGAAGATTATGGAAAGAGTCTTTAAGACTGCTGGGATTACCTGATGATGAGCCTGATCTTGAGCCTTAGAGACGCAGGAATCTATATTGCGATGGATAGATAATCTTGATATATGCACTTACATTTATAATTTTCAGCAATGATCACGAACTGATGCATTCTGAATGAAGGAATGGATTTATCAAAATACCATAGCTTTGTAAGTATGCAGAGCCGAGTGTAATGAAACCGTTGTGAGTTATCAGAATTAGAGATTAAATAAAATAGTTTAATTGCTTAGTGAGTTGAGTTAAATGTACGGAAAACCTTTCCAGAAGTCACCTGTGAAGAGGCAGACTCCATCTCTTGATCTGCCTGGCTTCGCTTTTGTAATCAAACGGATTAGTAGGCAAAAACTTAAAATTTTTATAGTGGAACCCGACGATGGAGGAGCTTGCAGGTATGGATTCAACGGAACTAGTTAACCATGTAAACCACGAGCATTTCAACAGCAGGCAATGAGTTAATTATCTTGTTTGTTTCAG
>ENA-UOTX01000401-UOTX01000401.1-compost-metagenome-genome-assembly--contig:-NODE-401-length-47368-cov-6.154955_pt1 | contig 47368 bp, 10 predicted proteins | sample MGYA00238143_ERZ746982 | MGnify/ENA primary metagenome ERZ746982 (study PRJEB28758, sample SAMN06268862) | compost metagenome | isolation source: single cell | place: USA: California, Emeryville, Joint... | reverse complement strand
ATATTTTCCCATAGAGTAAGAAGTGTAATAGCGTAAATCGGGACTTGTAGAATCGTCACTTTAAGCGTAAATTTGTTGATTTTCATATTTAAATGGTTTCCCAGGGCGATAAGAATAAACAGTTCGACGAGTAGGTAAATTCCAGCGCACACAAATACGCCTATCTGCGACTCGGTGTATGCGAGAGCAGAAATTAGTGTCAAGAGTACTCCTCTCAACCGTTTCGAAATTCCGCTTCTGTGTTCAGTTCTTATGGATTCAGTGTTGTAAGAGACCGAAACCTGGCAGTAGGTTTGCCAATAAAAATGCAGTAAACTCATGATAATAAGAATAATTCCAAGGCTCTTCAGTGCTTTCCGGGCTGAGCCTTTTACACTGGCGCTTAAAACATAATTTTCAGGGTGGAAGATGGTTTCCATTCCAGTCGCCAAGCTAAATAGAAATACCACTTCTCTGTTTAAGGTATAATGCTCAAGGGTGCACAGAGCTAGCAGACACAAATCCTGCAGTTTCTTGTACTTTTGACTCATAAAGAGCGAAACCAACGTCAGCAAAGCCGATCCGATGTACAAGAGAAGTAGGACGATGAGCGGGAGGAAAAGAGTAATACCAAGTTCTTTGCAGAAGTACGGGAGATTGAACAGAGCAACGATATTTTTCACGGTTTTTGAAATGAAATCTTCATGATTGGTTTGATTCAGGCACAGGAAGCTCAGAACCTGGAGCGCGCTTGAGGCCACAAGGACTTTAGCTAGTAGTAATGGAGTAGCCGGTTGAGTAGTTCTTAGCGTGTTGTAGTCAACTAAGAAAGTTGTCAAGTCTTTCATTTGGAACTAGAGTATTTATATCAATTATTCTGAAACCATTTACCTTGTGTAGATAAGATTGAAACTCGTAAAAAATTCGTGTATATAAATTGGTTCGCATACGCATATGTTCTCGATTCTATTCGATATTTTTTCTTGGATAGCGAATATTACATAAATTAGATGAGTTGCACAATTAATTATTTTAATCAAATTCGTCTGGACTATTCTGACTTTCCGAACTGTTTTTTCAAATTTCAGGAGGACATCTCATACGTAATCGCTCTTAGACGGTGTTGTGCGTGGGTATTTCTCGAGCTTCATGGGATGATGCTAGATGAGGCGAACATTATTTTTATCTAGACGCTTTGATATTTAACAAAGAGATTTTCTATCGTGAACTACAGAGAGTATGGTAATCACCCAAAAGAGAGAAGGTAGTGCTGTGCTCATACCCAGGAGGCTCCTGGCGCCTCGAAAGGTCCGAGTTCTTCTGAGAAGTTCACATTTGTTCTAATTCTAATACTTCTAATTCCAATTACTTCCATAGGAATTGAGTTCAATTAACAAATATTCCAGACCGTTGATTTTCTATGAATCCAAACCAAAAAATTTGACTGCTTAAATTAGAATAAAAATCTTAAATTTCTCTCTGTGCTTAGACACTAAAGATCTCGATCGTAGAAGTGATCTATTTTAGTCGAGACTTCTCTTGGCAGTTATTTTGAGGGAGTTGCTGATTTATTGGTTAATATTTTTTCGATATAAGGAAATTATATTAAATGAGTCCTTTGGATGGAACACAATTTCAGTCTTCACCAGTTTTATTCTTCTGTGTATGACCAAATTGCTCTTTCTGCTTATTTGCAACGGAATTATGTTATATTGGCCATTTTTCATCTATAACTTGAATGTTGCCGAGAAATAAAGAGTCTAATGCACTCAAGAAAATGTTTGAACCAAAAATCAGAAGATAGTAGCATTATCATCCTTAACTCGCCTATGGTGAACCTGATTCTGAGGTTAGCTTGGACGGCCACCAATCACCTTGTAAAATTACGACTGCAGGAATAAAGTACATAAAAGACTGTGGTTCCTAATAATTAACTTCCGAATTAATTCACAAAGCTTGCTGGATTAGCAATAGCACGACTCACTTAACATTATATGTTATGAATAAGATTTCGAGTTTTCGTAGGTTAGTTTCAGAAAAGAGAATCTAAATCAAATATTGATGAATCTGATAAAAAAGCATTGCAAATTAAATGAGCAAAGCAGAAAAATCCTAATTAAGAATCCTAAAGGCTCTCGCCTGTCTTCGCTATTTGTTGTCTATAGTATATCTCTGGAGAGTCATACGATCTCAGGATAGCTTAATATCGCTGAATACATCATGGAGGAAGAGAAATTGGTTCTCTTTGGGTTTTCGATATAATTTTATTCAAAATTCCGTGAGAAAAGATCCAAAGGAGTTGCTACTTTCTCTTCGATATCCAATAATATATGATGTGTGAGAATAACCGCATTGAGAAAACAAAAAAATACACTGCAGGCGTCCTCGCAGAAGAAAATCTGATAAAATTTAAATAACAAACTCCTCAAATCAATCGCCTCAAGAGCTCTTTTCTTAATTTTGAAAACTCTTAATTTCCTCATTGAGTTTGGCTGGCCTCTTATTTTTGCTTTATTCTGTTTGTTTTCCTAGAGTAAAGACAGGGTACTTTCCAAAGCATAATTGCTCGAGTAATAGAGGTTTGTCCATGTGAAATGAGAAGTATTGAAAAGCATTAATTTTTGAATATTTCTACCCTTTAAATACCTTGCGCCTTGTAGTTAGCAACTCAAGAAGGACATTTCTCTTGAAAATATTGTTTTTGTTGTTTCTCTTGATATTGGATCTATTGAAGTTTTTAAATTTCTCAAAGCCTGAAGTTTAAAAACTCTGATTGAAGATTGATCTGAAATCTATCGGTATAAAAAAAAAATATAAACCTCAAAACACAACTATGGTATTGCGGTTAAAAAGTCACAATTGGTTAAGATTGCGTATGAATACAGCAGAGATTTAAAGCGAGGGTCATTACTGAAACTACCAAACTTTAAATAGATTATTCACACCGCTATTATGAAGAAGAACCTTTGTAGGCATCAGCAGAAATATACTCCTTGCCAATATGAATCTTTTCCGAAGATACGTGATCGTTGGCATCCAAAGCAAGAAAAGAACCACAACATTATAAAGAAGGGCCAATATCAGCATCAAACGTGTCTGAGCGTATAGGTTTTCCGTGTAGGCTCCGACGTCAGCTTGCTCGTGTTTTAGCATTTGTAGTAGAAAATTCACATCAAGTAAAGTCATATAGAGGAATTCAAGCACATCGGGTGCGAGATAAAATGTCAATGCCGATATTATTGTCGGACTGGCCACAAATGTTTTAATTTGAGAAATGTAACCCTCCATCAACTTATTGCCAACAGCGGGAAAACCCGAACTGGCTACACGTTTCATTGAAGTTACGCAGATGGAGTATAAATCACTTCCATCATCAAATTTCACGTGGCACCAGCTATCGTTAGTAATATTACTGAAGAATTGCTTTGTATAAGGTGATAAAACATCTGTAGATTCTGCTCGTTCAATTGAATTTATTAAATGATTGTTCATTTCTTTGAGAGCAACCACCGATTCATTGAGAGTTTCTTGATATGAGTCCATGAGAATTGGCAGCGTTTCGCTGATTTTGGGATTCAGGATTTCGTTAAGGAGCCTCACCATGACTGATTGAGCTGTATAGCAAGCAGGTAGACCCTCTGAAATTTTCTCGAGGTCTGTGATGAAAGGAAGGATCTTTGCATTTGCATTCTTGAACACGATATTAATCACAATGTATGCTGCCGAAAGGAGAAAAGAGACAAAAAGGACAGTAATCACTAATAGTAACGTCGAGCTTTTCTCAGCAATTGATCTTCTAGCAAAAGGGTTTCTTCGGATTCTGCCATTTTTCGTCTGACTGGAAATACTTTTAAAAGAATCTTTTGATTTTTTCTTCTTATAGCTCACATTTTCCTTGAATTTTTTGAGCGCGGGTAGGGGTTTTCCAAACAATTGCTCATAAGAAAGTGTAATCTTCTTAAGACTAGGCTCTAGTTCTTTCATCGTAATACCACAAAGCTTTGTAAACGCTACTGTCTCCATTTTTTGGTATCTCCCGTAAATAGGAATGAAGGTTATCATCAAGATAACGCTGATTATTACACCAATAACCATAATCACATCGAGAATCAAATTGGTGGAATCATGAAGCTCGTAGATGTGTTCGAAATTCTCATCTGATATGTTGTGGTACATCTCGTTAAACGCCGGAATGAACGTTCTTGTAAAATTCAGCAGAGCCAAGTCCAATTTTCCTGAATAGAAATTATATCTTAGGTGTTTGTATACGTATGCCTGGTACACCTCATTAGCTTCGTAAAAATTCAAATCTCGATCAAGCTGTGGAAAATCTAAGAAATTCACGGGGATAGACAGCCTCAGGATGTTCTCTGAGAGAGAAGGCAGGTCGAAATTCAGAATAAATTGGAAATACTGAGCCGTTCCAAATTTGTAAAAGTACCGTGCGTAAGTCGCCGCCACTTCTGCTCCAGCAGCACGAATTGCAGGCGGAAAGAGCTGTATAGTTGAAAGTCCAATTTCATTTGCTATCATATATGAAGGGGAAATAGCTCTCATGATAGAAGGAAAAGATGCGCTTTGAGCGAATAAGGTAAAGGTGCCATAGCTATCGGATAGGATGAAATAAACCAGCAAGACTGAAGCTACGGTTGAGATCAAGGAGATTAGTCCGAAAAGATTAACTGCAGTTAACACAGCAGGCGTCTTCTTTTCGATGATAATGGAGCGCAGAAAACCCATATGAGCGCCGATTGATGACCCAACCGACGAGGCTCTTCCCAGTGTTATCTTTTCTGTATGCACATCTTTCTGGAACTTTTCAGGAATATGCTGTTTAGCTCTTGGCGATCCGTCTCCTCCTCCGTTTGAGTTGATTTCCAAAGGATCAGTCCCTGGGTTAATCTCACAATGGCCCTGAAGCTGGAACTGCGAGGCTCTAATATGTGGCTTTGATTTTGACCTTGCTGAAGTAATGAACAGCTCAAACTCAGTCCTCTGAGCCTGGGTATTGCTATGAAAAACCTCAATTTCCGTCTTATGAACCAGCGTATTAAGATTATCGAATTCCGTTTTATGGACTTGAGTATTAAGATTCTCGAATTCTGATTTATGGACTGTGCTGATAAGGTGCTCACCTTCTGTTTTCTGAATTTGAGTATTTCTCATGAAACCGTCATGTATTCTCGCTGAAGATTCAACTCTATCTAAGAAAATCTCACTAACCACTTCAGTTTTTAGAGGATCTTGGCCTTTCTGGTCATTGAAAACGAGGCTTTGAATATTATTTCTCGAGGATTTCTGAGAGTCCTGAGACTGGAGAGTCGCCTGCTTCCCACGCGCTGCTTTGAACATTTTCAGTAGTTTACCCGGTGTGACCTTTCCAGGCGTCTGAAGAGGACTATTGATGTCTTCCTCAGCATGTTCTGCTTTCGATTCAAGTGAGTCCCAGTCCATTTGATTTTTTCTATTTCGACTTGAGATGCGTGTAATGCCATCAAGCTTGTGTCGAGTCACGAGCTTTGGAAGAGTTGTTAACGTGGCATTCTTTGATTCGAGGATTTGAATATTAATCTGCTCAGAATAAGTGATCTCTATGACTCCAATCTTCTCGTCGACAAGTGGAATCGTCTGGATCTTCCCACTGTAATTTATCATGAAAAACACTTGGGAGACCGCCCTTTGGGAGATGTGAGGCACTATAAGCAGCGCTTCTGATTCAGTCCACGTTGACTTTCCCTGAGACTTGAAAAGTATGCTTTTCAGCGACGGGATCATGTCGATAATGTTCAAATAACTGGCAATCTCATTGAAACCAGTTCCGCATCTAATGACGTCGGTGATCAAGGCGTCACTCATTCCGATCAGTTCCGTTTGATTATCGAGAGTAAATAGAATAAATTCTTGCTCATGAATCTTCTTCTTTCTCAGATAGCAAGCAATGCAAGGGTCTCGGCCATAGATCTCTACATCAGCAACGAAAGAGTAAGCAATGAGGCTTCCATTGCTATGTTTCATATATAAGGTATGATCGGTTTCAGGTAAGTCTTTTAGGCTGGTTTCTCCTTTCAAGATTTTTTCTTGAAGGGTTTTCAGATTTTGAGGATTGAATAGTGTAACCTCTAAATTCGAGATATTCATTTGATCTATGCTTTGACTTTCAATGCCCAGGAACTGGTAAAGATTTGCTGAGCACCTCATAATCTTTCCAGTATTCTCTGGATTGAGACTGAAGACGACCACTGAATAATCAGAGGCTTCATCCAGCTGATTTGCGAAGAACTCAACATTCATGTCCCAGCCAAGCGCTTCAAGATATGTAGCAGCACCAGTTTGCTTTTGTTGGCGATAAAGATAGTAATACTCTGCTACGTTGAATATGTCTATTCGGTTCTTGATTTGGAAAAACCGGCCCTCTGCTTTCTCTTCAACGATCTCAGAAAGAAAGAATTCATAGAGCAGAAGTGTCTGCTGATGGTATTCGTTGATTTTGATGAGACCGTCGAGTTCTTTGATAATGGTAGATCTTTCGTCTAATAGCTTTTTCCCATTGCTTTTGATGTCGTTAATATTGATAATGGGGTTTTGGAGTCGCTCGTAAAAGCCAAAAGCCTTTGAAATATAATCCTCAATAGAAGATTGAATTTTTTCAGATCTGTCGAGGAACGAGAAGAGTATCTCAGCAGATATTGTCTTTTGAGTTCCACTTCCAGCGATCTGTCTCTGGATGTCTTGCTCTGCGAGCTGCATGGTCGCCATTACCCGGGAGGACGCAGAAGCTCCCACGACTCTTTGTAAGCGAGCTAAGATAATGAACGCTTTCCCATGGTTTCCAGTGATATCTTTATGGAATGCTATGTAAGAAAAATAGCAATCTATATTCGTCCCGTTTATTGCCCCTTGTCCCAATATCGATGAATAGACGCTATTGATAAACTCATAAAGGCTGGGCTGAAGGGCTTCCTTCATTGGATAATCCGACCAATCTTGATCTTTGGACCTTTCCATTAAATTCTCTTCCATTCGTTGCAAAAATGATTTCTCGGCGAGTTGCTTGTATCGGATTATCGTCTCAATTATTTCTTGGATTTCTGGACCACGGGTCTCAATGTTCTTGAATTTCGAGTTCATCTGTCTCAGAAAGAGATCGAATTGAGGAACTTCCAGCCAGGTCAATCCTTGAGAGTCATTGGAGAGACAAGCTACAATTCGTTGAGAGAGATATCTCATCCTTCTTCTCTCCAAATTGAGAATTATTCTCCCAAATAGCGGAGCTATCAGCAAAATCCCAATGCTTCTCTGTGAACTCATTCCTCCTTCGAGAACCTCCGAAATGGACCAGTTAGAAAGCAGTAAAATGACGTAAATAGAGAACTGTAAAATAATCGTCCAGAGCGTAAAGTTATTGATGCTGATAGTCGCATGATTTCCCAGGACTATTGCCAGAATTACTTCGATGAGGAGATATATTCCGACACACACAAACACACCTGTCGGCGAGTCGAGGTAAGCCAAGGCTGAAATTATTGGCAAGAGCGCTCCCATAAGTTTCTTCGAGATTCCGCTTCTATGCTCGGTCCGGACGGTCTCAGTTTTGAAAGAAACAGAAATATGAATGTAAATTTGCCAAAAAAAAAGCATCACGCTCAAGGTGACAAGAACAATTCCAAAGCCCATGAGTACTTTTCTTGCGAGAGAGCTCGGTAGCTGAGCGTCAGCGATAAAAGTTTGTGGCCGAAAAATAGCTTCCATTCCGGTAGCCAGGCTACAGAGAAATACGACTTCTCTCTTCAAGACATAATGCTCTATCCGGCAAAGGGAGATCAGAATGAAATCTTGGATTTTTTTGTATTTTGGACTCAGGAGAAAACAAAGCGATGTCTTCAAGATGTATCCGATATGTAAGAGAAGAAGAACAGCGAGCGGCAGGAAAAGTGTAATGCCCAGCTCCTTGCAAAAGTATGGGAGATTGAAAAGGGAAATGATGCTTTTCATGGTTTTGGCTATTAGATCTTCATGCCCGGTTGGTGTTAAGCACAAGAAGCTCAGAACTTGGAGAGCGCTTGATACTATAAGCACCTTAGCGATTAATGGCGGAGTCGCTGGTTGGGACCTTCGTAGCGTGTTGTAGTCTACTAAATAAGCTTTCAAGTCTTTCATTGAGAACTACCGGAGATAAAAATTAATTATCCTAAATAGTTCTCATAAAAGATGTTCCTTTAGGAAATTTAGAATGAACTAATTTTTACTATCCTAAGCTTTATTAATAGAATGGTAATGATAAATTTTATTTGCCTTTATCAGTGGACCACGCAGTGAATTATTTTAATTTCCTTTGATTTTCCGCTGCCCTTTTCTTCTAACATACAGTTACTAATCTCAAGAAGCCGTCCTTGCCAAAAGAAATAACGGCAGGCGAATCAGAAGCTTAGGATCTGAAATGGGAAGTTCAGAGTCGATTTTTCTTAAATAAGTGCTCTCAAGCGATCCATAAGCAATTTTCTGAGATGTTCAAGGTGAGAGGCAGAAATAGCTCTCTTGTTCAAAAAGAAAGAGGCATTAATATAAATTAATTCGATGAATTAGATGCAATTCTCAAAGAGCTACAGACCTTTAATTTAGTTGCTAATAAAATGCTATAAAGGTTTATAATTATATAATTTACCAGCTTTAATTCGTAACTACTGATTTCGTCAGTAGATTAAAATAGATTATCGTCAAGAAACCTTTAGAAGTTGTTTAGCGGCAGTAAAGAATGAGATAATTTCACAAAGATAAGGAACGTTTCTTCTCGAAATGAGGCCGTCGAAGGAGACTGGATTAAAAGTTCAAAAACTTTTTTGTTAAAAGTGTTAAAATTACTTTCGCTCGCCACTGCATTTCAACCCAACGTATTCTCTATGATTAGCAGTACTGCGGTTGTCCTCAACTGCACTTACAAACGAAGCCAATAGCATCAGTCACCAGTTTCAGAACGTAACTTTCTTTTGCTTAGTGGATTACCGCCGAAATTAAACCATATTTGAATCCTAATTAAGGTTCATAATAGTGTTGAGACAAGGTGCTTCATTTGTGTTGAATAAAACAATTTCATAAGCGAAATACCACCGTAATGAAGACGCCCGCTATTGAGATCAGGATCTTTGTGGATTGAAACCGATAACTTTCGAAAAGTACAAAATTTCGGACTAACACTCGATGAATATCGTATTATAATAACTGTAATGAGAATTCATGAGAACGCGGTCTCATCAAAGTATGTATTTATGACAAAAAATCCCTTTGAGTGAAGATGGTCATTCAAAAATCTAAATTAGAGTATCGGAAGAACAAATCTACTTTCATAGAATTAACTCGTTAATGTTGGCCTTTGTTGTTGATTTTAAAGTTCTGGAAGAACCAGTTCACATATCTGTAAGAAAAGGGCTTATATGCCCAACTTTTTCTCTACTTCTCAGAATGATTAAATAGAGTAGGGCTTCCGAGGCTGCGATGTCGCAGAAATGTTGTCTGATAACTCATGGACGTAGAGATAAATTCATATTGAAGGTATAAATATCTTTCTTTCTCTCATATTGACATATTGACTGAGGAAACACCCTCTCTTTTCAAATAACAGTTGCCAAGATAAAATTAATTTGATTATGTACTCAAAAATTAAATACAATTATAGCTTCTTTGGTTTACGTTCTGCTGGGGTCTAATCTTTTGCTTTTGATTTCGCGATTCATGTCCATTCCGTTTTTTTTTTTTGCAACTAAGCCTACTACTTTGTTTCAAAAGAGATTTTGTGAAAAAACCTGAGATTTCGTCTCTTGAAGCAAAATATTCTCATTCTATCGAATTTAATTTCCATGAAGAAAATTATTTCCGAAAGCATCGTCTATGGTGGTATAAGTTGCCTCTAAAGCAGCCGAACACAATTTTGTTGAGACCCATTCGATTGATTTCCATAGCGCTATGCATATTGTTCTCATTTTCGTAAATTACTTCTTCTGGTTCTCCAAATGAATGAAAAAAAGTAAATAGCTGGACTGCTGGCCTTTCTCAATGAAGATTAAGGCCCTGTTGTAAAATTTTCATTTCATTAATTGAGGTTGATTTCCACTTGAAATTGATTGTTTCATGAGGAATTTTAATTACCTGCAGATACATAAAATCTCCACAGCAGCCTGGATTTTTCATTTTTCACAACTTATCAGCAAAATGCGACTTTTCTTTGTTCTTGCTTCCATTATTAAAAAGGGATGTGCTTTCCATATTTTTTCCAATGCTTAATTCTGCACATAGGCGTAGGAAAAGTTCGATTATGATTTTTCATTTATTAGACACACAACACAAAGTTGAGACTGATTTTAATCTCTACAAGTCAGAATGAACTTACCAAACTTTAAAAAAATTGATAATTCCACTATTATGCAAAAGAACCTTAGTCGGTACTAGGAGAAATATACTTCTTGCTAAGATAAATCTCTTGCGTAGATACCTAATCGTTGGTATCCAAAGCAAACAAAGCAGAACAACATTATAAAGCAGACCGAAAGCCAACATCAAGTACGTTTGAAAATGCAGTTTCTCAGTGTAACTTCCGACATCAGCTTGCACAGCGTTTAGCATTCCCAGCAAATACGCTTCGGTAATCAAATTCATGAGAATGAATTCAAACACGTCAGGGGAAAAATAAAAAGAGTATATCGTGGTTAACGTGGGATTCATTGTAAATTTCGTGATTTGGCTCGTAAAGGCTTCCATTAGTTGATTTAGCGTTGCAAAAAAGCCAGAGTTAGCAACTCCTTTGATAAGAGTTTGGCAAGAATAAGGGCCTCCTTCGCCAAGGTCCAGCCAACACCATTTACTATCTGTGAGATTTTGGAACATTTCCTTAGTAGTCTCTGAGAAGATGTCGTTAGATACAGTTCGTTGCATAGAGCTGATCAAATAATTATTCATTTCTTTGAGAGCGGCCATCGATTCGTTCAGAGTTCCTTCATATGACTCAACAAGGGCAGGCAGCGTTTGGCTGATTTGAGGATTCGCGATTTCACTAAAAAGTCTCGTCATAATCGCTTGAGCTGTGAAACAAGCGGGTAAGCCAGCTGAGATTTTCTCTATATCCAGGATGAATGGAAGGATCTTTGCATTGGCGTTTTTGAAAGCGATATTAGTCACGATGTAAGTTCCTGAAAGTAGCAATGAAACAAAAAGAACCAGTGTCATCAATACGAAATTAGAGCTTTTTTCAATAATTGCCTTCTTTTTTGAAAGTTTATTGTTCAGTCTTGTCCCTTTTGCTTGAGTAAGGACACCTCTAGAACGATAGTTTGTTTGTTTTTTATGATAGCTCAAATTCTCCTGAAAACTCTTTAGCGCTGGAAGGGTTTTTCCAAACAGGTGTTCATAAGAAAGTGTTATCTTCTTGAGACTAGGCTCGAGTTCGTGCATTGTGACGCCACAAAGCTTTGTGAAGGCTACCATCTCCATTTTTTGGTATCTCCAGTAGATAGGGATAAAGGCGATCATCAATACAACGCTGATGATAACACCAACGACCATAATCGCATCGAGAGTCAAATTAGTGGATTCATGGAGACTGTATATGTTTTTGAAATTCTCATCTGATATGTTTTTGTACATATCGTTAAACGCCGGAATGAACGTTCTCGTCCAATTTAGCAGAGCCGGATCCATCTTTCCTGAATAGAAATTGTATTTGCTGAGTTTATATGTATATGCCTGAAATACTTCATTTGCTTCATAAAAACTTAAGTCTCTATTTAGCTGTGGGAAATCTAGAAAGCTCGCTGAAATTGAAGCACTCAGAATGTCCTTTGAGAGGAATGGGAGGTTGAAATTCAGGACAAATCGGTAATACTGATCCAAAGCAAAAGGCTGAAAGTACTGTGAGTAAGCAGCAGCGCCCGACTCCCAGAGTGGCTGAACAACAGGAGGAAAGAGCTGTATAGAAAATTCGAGTTCCGTTGATATCACATATGCTGGGGAAATAGCTCTCATGAATGAAGGAAAGGACGCGCTCTGAGCGAACAAGGTAAAGATGCTATAACGGCTGGATAGAATGAAAAAAGCTGCCAGAATTGAAGCCACTGTTGAGACCAAAGAGATGAGTCCGAATAGATTAACTGCAGTTAAGACTGCAGGCGTCTTCCTTTGAATAATAATGGACCGTAGAAAGCCAAGATGAGCACCGATCGACGACCCAACTGACGAGGCTCTTCCAAGCGTTATTTTCTCGGTACCTCCAGCCTGATTTAAACCATGAAGATGCCGTTGAACTCTCTTCGGTTCAATAGCCTCATTAACTGAAAATGGAGAGGTACCTCCTTGTCTGTACGCATTGACGCTAGCTCGAGGAACTGAATCTGGTGCTTTTGGTTTTAGTTTCATGCGTGGTGAGGAAAACGCAAGCTCGATTTCTGTGAGCTGAGCTTTGTTATTTCCCGGCACCGAGATTTCATTCATAGTTGAATATTTTGCTTCGTGGAGAGACCAACTCTTCAGGACATTCACTTCTGCCTTCGAGAATATGGTTTGGTCTATACTTTGGATATCTTCATGAGATTTCTGAGAAAATAGGTTCACCCGAGTTGACTTAAACGTGTTGAGGAAAGTGACAGCAGTTTTTTCCTGTTGTCGAGGGATATTGGTATCCTCCTCAGCAATTTCCGCTTTCGCTTTCTGGGGACGCTTGCTTTCAGGAGTTGTAATCTGATGAGTTGAGTTTTGAAACAAGCTAGATAGCCTATAGAGTGCCGTGGATGAGAACTTGACGCTAGTTACTTCTGAATCTAGCGTCTTTGGAGAAATCCGTTCAGAATAGCATATTTTTATAATTCCAATCTTTTCTTCAACTAACGGGATCGCTTGGATCTTTCCACTGTAATTTATCAGATAAAACGCTTGAGAAATCGATAGCCGAGGGACATTTGGAATCACTAATAATGCTTCTGATTCACTCCATGTCAGGTTCGTTGGTGTATTTGGAAGGATCGTTTCAAGGGTTGGGATTAACTCGATAATATTCAAATCGCTAGCTATCTTATTGAAGTTTGGACTGCACTTTAAAACGTCACTGAGCAGGACTTTGCTCATTCCGATAAGCTTTGTTTTATTTTCAAGAGAAAATAGGACGAATTCCTGCTCATGGGCCTGCTTCTTTCGAAGATAGCAAGTAATACAGGGCTCTCTGCTGTAGATTTCGACATCGGCGACAAAAGCGTAAGCGATGAGGCTTCCATTTCGATGCTTCATGTATAATGGACTATCGACTTCAGGTAAATTTTTCAAACTTGCCTCTCCCTTCAAAATTTTATCTCGAAGAGTTTTCAGGTTTTGAGGATTAAATAGAGTAGCTTCCATATCCGAAATATTCATTTGATTCAAGTCTCTGTCTTCGAATCCCAAGGATTGATAAAGATTTGATGAGCATCTCATGATCTTGCCGTTGCTATCCGGGTTGAGACTGAAAACAACAACCGCATAATCAGATGAATCGTTTAATTGGCTCGCGAAAAACTCAATACTCATATCCCAGCCAAGAGTCTCGAGCTCTGTGGCATTGGCATTGAGCTTTTGCTGCCGATAGAGAGCATAATACTCCTCAACTCGGAAGATATCCATTCTGTTTTTGATTTGGAAAAAGCGACCCTCCGCCTTCTCTTCAACGATCTCAGAAAGAAAGAATTCATAAAGCAACAGAGTCTGCTGGTGATACTCGTTGATCTGGACTAGACTGTCCAGCTCTTTGATAATCGCAGTACGTTCGTTGAGAAGCTTCTTTCCTTTGGTTTTAATGTCTTTTGTGTTGATGACCGGCTTTTGGAGCGTCTCGTAGAAGGACAATGCTTCTGAAACGTAGTTTTCGATAGAGGTCTGGACTTTTTCACTCCTGTCGATAAAAGAAAAAAGCAAGTCAGCTGATATAGTCTTCTGGGATCCGGTTCCGGCAACTTGCCTCTGAAGATCATTTTCTGCGAGCTGCATGCTGGCTATTGTGCGAGCAGAAGCAGAAGATCCAAGAATCTTTTGTAAGCGAGCTAGTACAATGAACGCTTTTCCATGGTTTCCTGTGATGTCTTTATGGAATGCTGCGTGAGATAAATAGCACCCCATATTTGAGGTCCATAAGGATTTTCTCTCGGATGAGAGAATAGTCGAATAAACACTGGTGATGAAGTCATGGAGGCTAGATTTAAGAGCCATTTTCATAGGATATTCTGACGTATTTTGGTCTTTGGTGTTTTCCATTAAATTTTTGTCGATGAGTTTTAAAAAGGCCTGATTTTCAGCTTGTCTGCTTCTAATTATCGTTTCTATTAGCCCATAGATTTCTGAGCCAGGCGAATTAATGTTCGTAAATGTGGACCATATCTGCTTCAAAAAGTTATCCAGTTGGGTAGTTTCCAACCAGGTTAAAGCACAAGTTCTATTAGCGAAACATTGTGCTGCTTTATGAGAGACACGCCTGATTCTTCTTCTCTCCAGATTCAAAATTAATTTACCAGCAAATGGAGCCAACAATAAAACTCCAATACTTCTCTGTGAGTACTTTCCGGTGACGAGAGTCGTTGGATTAGAACATAACGGAAGCAACAAAACAACGTAAAGAGGCAGTTGAATGATGGCTACCCAAAGAGAAAGGGAGTTCACCTTAATATTCGGATGGGATCCAAGAATCATCGATATCAAGAGTTCAAGGAGGAGATACATCCCAACACCTACGAATATACCGACAGGTGACTCAAGGTGTGCGAGAACTGAAATCAACGGCAAGAGCACTCCTCTTAGGACCATAGAAGTTCTGTTTCTGAGCTCGATAATCGATTCAGTGTCATAAGATACTGAAATATTGACATATATTCGCCAATAATATTGCAGTACACTTAAGGAAACTAGAGCAACTCCCAGGCTCATGGGAATTTTCTGTGTTTGCATGTTAGTTGAGCGGGCGCTTGGAACACAATTTTGGGGCTGAAAAATAGCTTCCATTCCAATTGCCAAGCTAAATAAGAATACAACTTCACTTTTCAAAGTATAATGCTCAAGTTTGCTGAGAGCATTCAGGCTCCAATCTTGCATCTTCTTATATTTTGAAGTCAAAAAAATAGAGAGCAAAGTCATCAGGAGATATCCGAGGTTCAGCAATAATAGGATAGCGAGTGGCAGTAGAAGAGGAATCCCTATTGTCTTGCACAAGAAAGGAAGATTGAAAATAGAAACGGCACTTCCGACACTTGTTGCGATCAAATCTTCATGTTCCTTTCGATGTAGGCATACGAAACTCAAAATTTGGAGCTCACTCAACACCAGAAGCACTTTAGCTAACACGAACGGGATAGTTGACTGGGCATTTCTGAGTGTGTTATAATTGAGTAAGAAAGTTGTAAAGGCATTCATTTGGAAATTATACTTGGAACTATTCTGAGACATTGCTATAAAAGCGTATATTTTTCAGAACAAAGGCTTATTCAGCAATCGAATGTTTTATGAACACCTTCTACTATTCGAAATGCTATTAATTTATTTGAATGGATATTTTTTCAGGAAATCTATTAATTTGTTTATTTTAGCAGTCTGAAATCTTGATTTCTACGCATTTAGAATCGTTCTAAATACCCGACAAATTAATAAATCGTACTCCAATCGGAATTTTTTTATAATCTCAATCTTGTTCCGAGATTTCGGCACTGCTTTTTTAGAAAGCATAGGCAAATTTATCTTTTTCAAAAAGCCTTCATGGAGGTATCTCTCAGTTTCTCATGAAAGAAAATGCAAATCGAAGAACTCATAGTAATTATCATTAATTGAGTACCGGCATTAAAGCGTTTCAGCCATTAACATTATATTTGAGAAATTATTCGTGAATAAAGAGGAAAGTCGACCATCGTTCGTGAGCCTTCCTAACGCTTTCAGATCGAAATCTGACTAGAGAATCTTTATTAATTCGATTGATAGCAAACAAAGAAATGCAGGTGTTATGACTCCTATCATTATTAGCTAGTTCCATATATTTGAACCACAGAGAATATTCCATAAGTTTAGAACAATTGCAGGCTGAATTCTATAGTTCTTTATGCAATTTTTAAGATTATCGCAGAAATCTGATAGCAAAATGCTGGAAAGAACAATACCTGAGAAATCTGCTGAGCTCAAGAGCTTTTTTTTGAAAGAGGGAATGAAATCTCAGTCTAAAGCGCGAACTGATATGAGATGCAAATTTCTCCTTCTATTGGTTAAGCAACACTAATTATACAAAGTAATTCTCTTCAAGGAGGGGTGCTTCTCCTTCGTTACAAATATCTGAAACAGACACCGCGCATCTCAGCGAGCCAACCTCAAAGTTCTTCTTCTTAACGAAAGAACATCGAAGATCTGTTAACACGCTCATAGGTAATAAATTATTCATGAAATGGCAACATTTTTCAGGTTGATAAGTGCTCTGAAACAGAATAGCTCATCCTTTTTCGCCAGAGAGGCAGCTAGGACAAAAAGAATGCCTCTGGCTTTTTTTTCCCTCTTCTATTTGATAGAAGCTCTTCTTTTATTAGATAAACTGCCCTTTATTTCCTATTTACTTACCATCCACCACTGGCAATTGTAAGCACATGTCATCTGCGATCCGAATTGGCAGAGAAATAGATATGCATTTGGATAAGAAAATTTCGAAAAGGGTTGTCATTAGAACCTTCTTTAAGGAAATTCAGCGAAATTTATTAGTTGCAATAGAATACATATTTTTTAATACAATATTGCAGCAATACCACAGATAGAATTTCATTGACTCAAGAAAAGGAAGCTCAAATATTGAGGTTGCCTCTCAACTTGAAACCAATGAAAAACTGAATCTTTTACTTTTCATTTGTTTTTCTGAAACTTTTCTCTTTGGAAAATGATGAGGCTATTGATATTCTTCTAGGCACCAATACTAATCTCTGACAAATTTGAATGGGTACTAGTTTCATATAGCTCTTATTCTCGTGAGAGTATGCTATTCTCAGTTTTTAGAAATAGAAATATGCAGAGAAGAGACAATGAAACCAGAAGCTTAAAACCTCCAGCTATATGTAACTCAATTACCAAACTTTGAACAAATTGTTAATACCGCTATTATGCAAGAGAACCTTAGTCGGTAGCAGTAAGAAAATACTCCTCGCTAATATGAATCTCTTCCGAAGGTAGGTGATCGTTGGCAACCAAAGTAAAAATAGCAGCACAACATTATATAAAAGACACAAACCCAGCATTAGATGCGTCTGCGAGTAAAGCTTCTGAATATAGTCTCCGACATCAGCCTGCTCGGCTTTTAGCATCTGTAGGAAATAATTCTGCACGACGAGCGTCATGAGCATGAATTCGATCACATCAGGTGAAAAATAAAACGAATATATGGTTAATATCGTTGGATTCATGGTGAATTTTGTGATCTGCTCAGTGTATGCTTCCATTAACTGATTTTGCGTAGCCACCAGCCCTGAATTCGCCACGCCTTTTATCATTATCACACAATAATCATACAAATTGCTGCCGTCATCAAGTTCCCCCCAGCACCAACGACTATCCGTCAGGTTTCTAAAGAATTCTTTTGTGTCCTCGGATAAAACCTCATTGGATTCTGCTCGTTCTCGTAAGTTGAGCAAATAGCTATTCATTTCTTTAAGAGATGCTATCGAATCGTTCAGAACTCCTTGGTATGACTCAAGGAGCGTTGGTAGCGTTTGCTTAATTTTCGGGTTCAAGACTTCATTGAAGAGCCGCGTCATAATTGCTTGAGTGGTGAGACAAGAATGCAAACCATTAGAAATTTTCTCTAAATCGGTGATAAACGGCAGAATTTTTGTGTTTGCAGCCTTGAACGTGACATTAATGGCAATGTAGGTCCCTGAAAGGAGAATCGAGACTGAAAGAAGTAGACTCGCCAAGAATAAATTCGAGCTATTCGCAATAAGCGAGCGTTTCATCGAGTAGTTTCTTTTAATTTCTGTGGCTTTCGCTCGGTTGCTGCCATTGCGAGAATAATCAATAGTTCGTTTTTTATGATAGTTCAGATTCTCTTGCAAATTTCTGAGTGCCGGAAGAGTTTTCCCAAACAGGCGCTCGTAAGTAATCGTTATCTTCTTTAGGCTAGGCTCGAATTCTTTCATCGTAACGCCACAAAGTTTTGCAAAGGCTACCATCTCCATTTTTTGGTATCTCCAGTATATAGGTATGAAAGCGGCCATTAATAGGACGCTGATGATGATGCCGATGATCATAATCACATCGAGAGTCAAATTGGTAGAATCATGGAGATTGTAGATGTTTTTGAAATTCTCATCTGATATGTTTTTGTACATCTCATTAAATTCTGGAATGAAGACTCTTGTGAAATTTAGCAGAGCCGAATCCATCTTCTCCGAAGAGAAATTGTATTTATTAAGTTTGTAAGTGTAGGCCTGAAAAACGACATTGGCTTCATAAAAAGCTAAATTTCGATCTAGTTGTGGGAAATCTGGGAAGGTAGCCGGGATCGACATGGTCGTGATGTTCTTTGAGAGAAACGGCAGGTCAAAGCCAAGGACGAATTTATTATGCTGACCCAAAGAAAATCCGAAGAAATATAGAGAGTAAAAGGAAGCGACGAGTGCTAAGAGTGGTTGAACGGTAACGGGAAAGAGCTGTACAGAATCTTCGATCTCAGCTGAAACCATATATGCCGGGGAAATAGCTCTCATGAACGAAGGAAATGACGCGCTTTGAGTGAACAATGAAAAAATGTTATAACGAGAGGATAGGATGAAATAAGCCACTAGGACTGAAACGACTGTTGATATCAAAGAGATGAGGCCGAATAGGTTAATTGCAGTTAAAACAGCAGGTGTCTTTCTTTCAATAATTATCGAGCGTAGAAAACCCATATGGGCACCGATAGACGATCCAATTGACGAGGCTCTTCCAAGGGTTATTTTTTCAGTCCCTCTTGCTCCTTTATTCAAGCCATGATGCCGGTAATTACCTCTTTTCGATTCAACAACTTTGTTTGAAGTCTCACAATCCAAAGATATAGAAGTACCTGGTTTTATATCCCCATTCTGCTGCAGTTGTGAAATTGTGCGCTCGAGTTTTGGTTTCACTCTTCTCCTCGCCGAAGTAATAACAAGCTCGATTTCTTCTTGAGGAATTCTGCTATTCCTTGGTAAGCTGTCATCTCTGGTCAGAGCCAGAAGAGATCCATTCTGTAGAGTCTTTCTTTCAGTTTCGATTTTCAATGGACTGGTACGTTCCTGCTGATCCTTAAGAATTGGGCTTGAAATGGTTTGAGTGAATCGCTCAGTGTCCATGTTTCGCGCTGATAATTGCATTGCGCGTGCTGTCTTGAACATAGTTAATAATCTGGCTGATGTAATTTGTGGTTGAACATGATTGTCTTCTTCAGTAATTTGTCGGTCTTTGTAATTCTTGCGGTAAGCGGTTGAGCTTCGATGCAAACTGTCTAACTTACTAAGAGTAACGAATTTCGAAAGCGATGGCAATGTAATATTATTATGGGTCTTTGATTCTTGTATTTGAAGAGAAATCGGCTCAGCATACTGAATTTCAATTATTCCTATCTGTTGTCCAACCAAAGGGATCGCTTGGATTTTTCCAGTGTAGTTTATCATATAAAAAGCTTGGGAAATGGATAATCGCGGCACACTTGGGATTATCAATAACGCATCGGATTCAATCCATGCGGGCTTTATTGGTGCATCCTTGAGGATCGTTTCCAGAGCTGGGATCATATCAGTTATCTCTAAACAATTGAACATTTCGTTAAAATTGGGCTTGCACCTCAAAACATCATCGAGCAAGGCCTGGCTCATTCCGACTAGCTTTGATTCGTTTTCTACCGAAAACAAAATGAATTCTTGTTCATGCATTTTCTTCTTCCTGAGGTAGCAAGCGATACAGGGGTCTCGGCCATAAATCTCGATGTCAGCAACAGCAGAATAAGCAATCAGGCTTCCACTCTTGTGTTTCAAGTACAATGAGCAATCCTCAGTCAAGTCAGTTAGGCTAATTTCACCTTTCAAAATTTTTTCTTGTAGCGTTTTCAGATTCTGAGGATTAAACAGTGAGGCTTCGATGTTTGAAATATTCATTTGTTTCATTTCTTGATCTACGATGTCCAAGATAACACAGAGATTTGGTGAATATCTTATGAGCTTGCCGATATTCTCGGGGTTAAGACTGAAAACAATCACCGAGTAAGAGGAACAATCATCGATCTGATTCGCAAAGAACTCAATGCTCATGTCCCAACCACGTGTCTCAAGGTCAGTAGGATTACCGTTGAACTTTTTCTGTCGATAAAGAGTGTAATACTCTGTGACATGGAAGATGTCTATTCGGTTCTTGATTTGGAAGAATCGTCCTTCTGCCTTCTCTTCAACGATTTCCGATAGAAAGAACTCATAGAGCAAAAGTGTCTGTTGATGGTACTCGTTGATCTTGATTAAACTGTCGAGTTCTTTGATTATAGAAGCTCTTTCTTTTAATAGCTTTTTCCCTCTGTTTTTCACATCGCTTGTGCTGACGATAGGCTTTTGCAGCATTTCATAGAAAGCGAACGCTTCTGAAACATAGCTTTCAATCGATGACTGAATTTTTTCAGATCTATCAACGAAAGAGAACAGCATTTCAGCAGAAATGGTCTTTTGAGACCCATTCTCGGCAATTTGTCTCTGGAGCACTCTTTCTATAAGCTCGATACTAGCCATTGCCCGAGTTGATGCCGTAGATCCCAGCGCCTTCTGTAGCTGGGCCAGTATAATGAAAGCTTTCCCGTAATTTCCAGTGATATCTTTATGGAACGCGATATATGATAGATAGCATCCTACGTTTGTAGACCCTGGAGTTTTCTTCTCTCGTGATAGTATGCAAGAATAGACACCATTAATGAAATCATAGAGACTTGGTTTCAGGACAACTTTCATAAGATATTCCGAAAAGTCTATGTCTTTTATTTTTTCCACGATATTATCTTCAATTTCTGGTAAGTTCGAGTTATCTTCGAGTTTCTTCCAGCGGATTATAGCTTCTACTATATCGGAGAGTTGCGGACTATCACCTTGAAGATTTGTGAAAGTCGACCACATTTGTCTCAAGAAGAGATTCAACTGTGACACCTCAAACCAAGAAAAACCTTCAATGTCCTCAGATAAGCATCTTTCGACTTTCTTAGAGAAATACGTCATTCTCTTTCTCTCCAAATTTCCAATTATTCTCCCTACAAAAGGCGCTATTAATAAAACTCCAATACTTCTCTGGGACAATGTGTTATTTGTGAGGAAATCATTGTTTTTCCAAGAGGAAAGCAGGGTAATGAAGTATAAAGGCAGTTGGATGATGACTATCCAAAGCGAGAAATTGTTCATTTTAACATTGGGATAATTTCCCAGAGTTATCAGTAAAAGAACTTCAGTGAAAAGGCAAATTCCAACACACACAAACGCACCTGTAGGTGAATCTGCACATGCAAATGCTGAAATCAGTATCACGAGAGCTCCTCTCAGCATGCGTGGCTCGCTGCTTCTGAGTTCCGTTTTGACGGTTTCAGTGTTGTAAGACACTGAGATATGAATGTAACTTTGCCAATAAAAATGCAACACAGTCATCACGACGAGTGTTATTCCAAAGCCAATAAGGACCTTCTCTGCTGAGTTCGTTGAATTAGCAATCAAAATGAACTCCTGAGGTCGAAAAATCGCTACCATTCCCGTAGCCAAGGCAGAGATAAAAACGATTTCTCGACCTAAAGCATAATGCTCTATTTTGCAAAGAACACTCAGGCTCCAATCTTGAAATTTCTTGTAGTGTGCCCCTAGCAAGATAGCAAGAAGCGTTATAAAGAAATATCCAAGATTTAGTAAAAGAAAGACGATAAATGGCACTAGAAGAGGAATCCCAGTCTTTTTGCAAAAATACGGGAGGCTAAAGAGGGAGACAACGCTGTTGACGCTATTTGCAATTATGTCTTGATGGTCTGTTGGATTTAAGCTTAAAAAAGCAAGGATCTGGAGGGCGCACGATGTGAGTAACACTTTCGTCAGAAAAAAGGGAAGTGCTGGATGGGAATTCCTTCGTGTGTTGTAGTCAACCAAGAAAGTCTTTAAGGCTTTCATAGGATCAATGAATTGAATTATTCTGAAATTGACTTTTTTAAAAATCGCTAGTTCAGTAGCCCAGATCGAGCAAAATTAGCAAATACAATGCTTATTTACTGGTGATTTTTTTTAGGATTTCTGGTTAATGAAATTTGTTTGAATTACCAGCAATCGAAATTAAATTTTTATAAAAACTCCTTAAAGCTTATCTCAATCTCTTTAGGCAGTAATTCTCTCAAAGATTTTCGACGAGAGTTTCTAAGGTGTTCAGATGCTAACCGGAACCATACTACCACATTCTTTGAGACAGGAGATCAAAATTGAACCAAAATTTGAGAATATGAGACCACCACTTAATTTGTTCAATTAATTTTTCGTTAGAGATTTATTCCCAATTTTTCTCTTTAAATCAAAGTGCCCTTGATAAATTGCTCCGTCATTAATACTTTGAAACTACTCTGTTTATTTTTTATAAATTTGGTACTACTGGTTTTCCCAGTAGGCTTATACTGATATTGGTATATAAAAAATTCATAACATGAAAGAAAAGCTTATGTAGTTACGTAAAAGAAGCATAATTTGAAAAAACTTTTTTCATAATAAATTAGCCAGTTGAATTGATTTAACTTTAAGAGTAGTATCAATGTTAGTCATGTCGCATGTTCGTTCCAATTAAGTAATTTTTATGGCGGTTTTGATTTTTTGGGAGAATTACAGGCAGAGACTATCAGACGTCTTTATATTTCAGATCTAATGAGGCGAACTCAAACTTGGATAAATGCGAAATAGGAAAATGGAATTATGTCAGCTGACAGTTGAGCTAAATTTGTTAACTTTGTTCAAATAAACTGTTGAAAAGATGTTCTAAATGAGTCCAGTAAGGAAATGATAAATTTGTTGACTGAAATCAGTAGCTCTACAATAATTTTTTGGTTAATTTAAGCAACCCAATGATGGCAAACGAACTTTGAGTATGCTGAAATTGTTTGGATGTCTATTCAAAAAGACTGTAAAACATTAAGAGAGAGTGTGAAGAAAAACATAGCCCTTCTTAGCTTTGTCTAATTTCCACAAATTGTAAGCATTGAGACGTTTTCGTTTTTCAGAATTTGATTTTTTGCCCGAGAACAAGTTGACAGATGGCGGCACGCAATCAGTGATTTTGTAGGATTTTAGTTTTCAGAATCCAAGCTGTCATATGAGTGTATATATCTTAGTAACGGGATAATTGCTTAGTATGAAAGATGTATCAGCTTTGTATTAGTTCTATCAATTATCAGTCTTTGGGAGTGAGAGAAAAAAAAACGAAGAGGGAGATGATTTTTCACTAATTACCGAAAATTAACGAGGACATACAATCGCTTTATTCTTTGAAATTCTATCTTCATTAATTCTCTTTGCTTTACTTCTCTCTGATGATAGGTTTACTTCAGAGGATAGCATCCGATTTATCTTCACTCGGAGATTTTTTATCCATGAATTTAGTGCTGTCTATTTAGGTTATTACCAAAATAAATCTGTTTTTTATCAGCTCACATTCTTGGGAATATGGAACTCATAATTTCTCAAGTACTCATCTAAAGTACATCCATATTGCTTGGAATTAAGTTGTTATTTTCAAACATTACTGATTCCCTCCTCACTGCACGTATGTTAAGAAATTTCTTCTCTTTTGGATGATAATCGTGATTTTCTTATGGATTTTAAGTCTGCTGTGAAATAAAAATTTAAAAAAATAGGGATCAAAACTAAGAAAATCAACTATTAAAAGGATTGGTCATTTATGAAGTTACCAAACTTTGAATAAATTGTTAACACCGCTATTACGAAGAAGAACTTGAGTAGGAACCAGAAGAAATATACTTCTTGCATATATGAACCTCTTCCGGAGATATGAGATCGTTGGCACCCATAGTATGGCAAGGAGCACAACATTATAGAGCAGACCCAAAGCTAGCATCAAATGCGTCTGAGAGTGCAGTTGCTCAGCAAACTTTCCAACGTCAATTTGCTCATATTTTAGCATCTGTAGCATATAATTTTCAGCTAGGAGATTCATAATCATGAAATCGAACACATCAGGTGAGAAATAAAACTCATATATCGTTGATAACGTGGGACTCAAGGCAAACTTGTTAATTTGCGAAGTGAACCCTTCCAACATCTTGTTTTGGGTCGCCATAAACCCTGAAGCAGCAACGCCTTTTATTCCCTTTATGCAGTAACTATAAACATTGGTTCCATCATCAAATCGCACGTTGCACCACCTACTATCAGTAAGATTTCTGAAAAACTCTTTTGTAGTATTTGACAGCACATCCGTAGACTCTGCTCGTTTAAGTGCACCAATCAGATGATTGTTCATGTCCTTGAGAGCAGATAATGACTCATTTAGACTTCCTTGATACGACTCAATGAGCGCAGGCAACGTGTGGCTAATGTTAGGATTCGCGATTTCATTGAAAATCCTTGTCATAGCAGCTTGTGCTGTGAAACAAGAAGGCAAACCAGCTGAAACCTTTTCCAGATCTGTGAGGAATGGAAGGATCTTTGCATTCGCATTCTTGAAAACTACATTGATTACAATGTAAGTGGCTGAAAGGAGCAACGAAACGAAAAGTATTAGAGTCACCAAGAGTAAATTCGAGCTTTTCTCAGTAACTGATTTTTTTATCGGAGGTCTCCTTTTGGTAATTTTCATTTTATGTGATGATTCTTTTGATTTCTTCTTGTGATAGTCCGCATTTTCCTGTAAATGTTGTAATGCTGAGAGTGTTTTTCCAAAAAGTTGCTCGTATGAAACCGTAATCTTCTTCAGACTCGGTTGGAGTTCTTTCAATGTGATATTACAAAGTTTTGTGAAAGCCAAGACTTCCATTTTTTGGTACCTCCAGTAGATCGGAATGAAGGCTACCATCAATAGGATGCTGATTATGACACCGGCCACCATGATCACATCGAGAGTTAAGTTGCTGGAATCATGGAGCTCGTAGATATTATTAAAATTCTCATTTGATATCTCCTCATACATATTGTTAAAGGCCGGAAGAAACGTCCTTGTAAAATCTAGCATATGAGGTTGTATCACGCCTGACGAGTAATTATATCTTGAAAATTTGTATGTGAAGGTCTGAAAGACAGTATTTGCTTCGTAAAAACTCAAGTTTCTATTCAGTTCTGGAAAATCCGAAAAAGTCACGGGAATAGACACGTTCAAAATCTTGTTTGAGAGAGATGGCAGATCGAAATTCAGGACAAATTGATTATTCTGCGCCAAAGACATTCTGTAAAAGTAGGCAGAGAAAAAGTAAGCGACGGTTTGCCAAAGCGCGCGATTAGCTGCTGGAAGGTACTGCAGAGTGAATTGCGTTTCCGCTGATATCGTATATGAAGGGGAAATAGCTCTCATGATAGAAGGAAAAGATGCGCTTTGAGCGAATAAGGTAAAGGTGCCATAGCTGGACTTCAAGATGAAATAAGCCACTAGGACCGAAGATACTGTTGATATCAAAGAGATGAGTCCAAATAAATTAACTGCGGTTAGAACAGCAGGCGTCTTTCTTTCGATGATGATGGAGCGCAGAAAACCCATATGAGCACCGATTGATGACCCAACGGATGAGGCTCTTCCAAGAGTTATTTTCTCGGTGCGCGCTTCTTTATTTGCTCCTTGCTGACGATATTTATTCCTCTGTTCTCTCATTTTTTCGTTCCAGCTCTTGGAATCAGATGAGATAGAGCTGTCAGGCTTATCATTCAAGTGGTTCTGCCTCATTAAAGCATAGCGAGGCGCTTTTGGTTTTCTTTTCTTTTTGACGGCAGTAATAATGAGCTCGATTCCTTCATTGTTCGTTTTTTCATCGTTCTGAGATCTCTGATCTCTAGCTTGCTTTGCTGAATTATCCACCTCAGCAAGAGACTCGTTCAGCTTTCGTTCTACCTTTGACTCGGTTTCTAGGGATTGAAAGTGTTTGTAAATTTTCTGAGAATCAAGATTCTCAATCGACATTTGTTTCGCACGAGCCGCCTTGAACAATTTTAATAAATTGAGTGGAGTAATCTCTTGTGATGGACCGCCAGTGAGCTCATCTTCAGTGTTTTTTGTTTCGAATGTGTCCATGCGGGTTTGGTTCTTACGGTGGTTACTCGAGTTCCGGTGGAGACTATCAATCTTATGAAAAGTAACGAGCCTCGTAAGTGATGGAAGTGTCGCAGGCTTGAATTCTTGCAGTTGGAGAGAAATCGGCTCTGAGTACTGAATCTCAATTATTCCAATCTTTTGCTTCAGGAGCGGCATTGTTTGGATTTTCCCAGTGTAGTTTATCATATAAAACGCTTGAGTAATCGACAATCGAGAGATTTGAGGAATTATCAATAACGCCTCCGATTCGCTCCAGGTTGGCTTTGTCGATACGATCGGGAGGATCTCTTCGAGAGTAGGGATCATATCCGCGATGTACAGATTTTTCGCGATCTCATTAAATCGGGGCTTACATCTTATGGTTCCGCTGAGTAAGGCTTTGCTCATTCCGATGAGTTTCGCTTCGTTTTCCAGCGAAAAAAGAATGAAGTCCTGCTCATGTACCTTCTTCCTCCGGAGATAGCAAGTGATGCAAGGATCTCGACCGTAGATCTCGACGTCAGCAACGAAAGAATAAGCAATTAGACTCCCGTTTCTATGCTTCAGGTATAACGAGCTTTCTTTCTCAGCCAAGTCTTTTAGATTGATTTCTCCTTTTAAAATGTGGTCTTGCAGAGTTTTCAGGTTTTCAAAACTAAAGAGAGTCGACTCTATGTCAGAAATGCTTATTTGACTAATATCTTTCTCTTCAATCTCCAGCAAGTCATAGAGATTAGTCGAGCACCTCATGATTCTTCCGACATTCTCGGGGTTAAGGCTAAAAACAATCACGGAATAATCAGATGAATCGTCTAATTGGTTCGCGAAAAACTCAATGCTCATATCCCAACCAAGAGTCTCAAGCTCTGTAGTATTGGTTGTCAGCTTCTGTTGGCGATATAGGGTGTAATACTCTGCAACTCTGAAGATATCCATTCTGTTTTTGATTTGGAAAAAGCGACCCTCTGCCTTCTCTTCAACGATCTCAGAAAGAAAGAACTCATAGAGCAGCAGAGTCTGCTGGTGATACTCGTTGATCTTGACTAAACTATCGAGCTCTTTGATTATCGCAGTACGTTCAGTTAGAAGCTTCTTTCCTTTGGTTTTAATGTCTTTTGTGTTGATGACCGGCTTTTGGAGCAGTTCGTAAAAGGAAAACGCTTGAGAGATATAGTTTTCGATGGAGTTCTGGACTTTTTCGCTTCTGTCAATAAAGGAAAAGAGCAAATCGGCAGAAATCGTCTTTTGAGTTCCGCTTCCAGCAATCAGTCTCTGAAGATCGTGCTCTGCGAGTTGCATGCTCACTATCGTCCGAGCAGACGCACCTGATCCTAAAGCCTTCTGCAATTGAGCGAGAATAATGAGGGCTTTCCCATAGTTTCCAGTGATATCTTTGTGGAAGGCGATGTATGACAAATAACATCCTATGCTTACAGGACCAAAAAATTTTCTCCTGCGCGAGATAATAGAGGAATAAACGCTGTTGATGAAGTCATAGAAGCTGGGTGTAAGAGCGATCTTCATTATGTATTTCGAAGGGTCAACGTCTTTAAGCTTTTCCATTAAGTTTTCCTCCATTTGGTACAAAAAGGTCGCCTCTTCGGTTTTCTTGATTCGAATTATCGTCTCGATTATTTGGTAGATTTCGGGCCCGTGTGCTTTGATATCCGTGAATTTAGACCATGTTTGCCTCAAAAAGACATCCACTTGAGCAATTTCCCACCAGGATAAACCTTGGCTCTCCTCAGAGAAACTTTTAACTGCTCTCTGCATGACATAATTCGTTCTTCTTCTCTCCAAATTAAGCGCGAATCTCGCTGCCAATGGAGCGAGAAGTAATATTCCAATACTCGCATTGAAATTCTTGCCATTTAAGACGGTGATAGGGACACAGAAAGGAAATAATAGAATAGAGTAAAGGGCTACTTGGACAACGACTATCCAAAATGAGAAATTGTTGATTTTAATATTCGAGTGTGTCCCCAGGAATATAGACAGAAATAGCTCGATTAGAAGATAGATTCCAACGCATACAAACACACTCACCGGCGCTTGGGCATAAGCGAGGACTGAAATCAGAGTAAAGAATAGTCCTCTCAATACCCTTAACTCTCCGCTTCTATGTTCCGTTGTTACGGACTCAGTGCGATAAGAAACTGAGATGTGGATGTAGATTCGCCAGTAAAAAAGCAGTACACTCATAATGGCAAGCGTAATTCCAAAGCTCATCAGCGCTGAGAGATTTGCAGACTCTCTCGAAACAAAATTTTCTGGTCGAAAGATAGCCTCCATACCCATTGCCAAGGTAAATAGGAACGCTACTTCTCTATTCAAGAAATAAAGCTCGAGTTTGCAAATAGCAATTATGCTCCATCGTTGAATCCGCTGATAGTTTGGATTCACAAAAAGTGCAAAGAGAGTCATGAGACTATATCCAATGTGCAAGAGGAGGAGGATAATGAACGGAAGTAGAAGAGGAATTCCGACCTTCATGCAAAAGTACGGGAGGTTGAAGAAAGAAATAGTATTTTGAACAGCTTTGGCAACCCAATCTCCATGGCTTGTTGGGGTTAGACAAAGAAAGCTAAGAATCTGGAGGGCGCTCCAAGCGAGAAGCACTTTTACTACCCAAAATGAAAGCGATGGTTGGCAACTTCTTCGAGTATTGTAGTCAGTCAAGAAAGGCTTCAGGTCTTTCATGTGGAACTGTGATTTTAATTATTTCAAACTGCCTGCTTTTCAGGTATATCTTTCGGCGAATTCGGATGAGCAAAATTAAATCAAATCCAATGGGTATTAACCAGGTGTTACCAGAGAGCACTTCCTCATTTTCACAGATTCAATTTGTTCTATTATACGGAATCGAATTGTTCTTAAATTAATTTCTTTGATTCCAGAAATATTTCACGCGTGCGTAATGTGCCAAGCAGATTCTATGAGTCTGTGGGCCAACTGGCAGGAGTGTTCTCAATTAAGAAGCGTGTATTTTCGGATTTTTTCCTATTGTACAGTGTTTTCAGTTCAGACCGAACCAAGCTAACAAAATAAGAGAATTCAAAATTATTTAGCTCAATTGATCTCAAATTTAGATTCAGTTGTTCATAATCGTTCGGAAGAAAAATTCGGACTTACGGAATTATTAATCGTTCTTCGTTTGGATTCTTTTTGGTTATAATAATTCTAATTCGGTCCATCTATTTAGTACACTTTACTTCGAGCTCACTGCTCTATTATTTTTTTCAAAAATTTATCATGAGAGGAACCGGACCTTGAGTTGGTAGATAAGGTTTAAGCAATCACCAGTAATTGGATAGAATTTGTGATCAGCTGAGGCATTGAGATAGTTTTAGCACTACTTTCAGTAAGACTTTGGGCAGTGGTAATGGATTTAATAGGATTTCAAGTTTTCTTTGGATGGAGAAATTTCTCTTCAAAACTAAAACGAGGAATTAATTGAGCGTTCTCTACCTTTATGAGTAAAATCACAAGGAGAAGGTACTAAAGCATTGAGTTGGAAATAGCATGGCTTTAATAAAGTTAAATCCAGTATTTTAAAACTGTTTTGTTCTCATTTCAATGAAAAGTAGAAACATAATTTAACTCGCACATTGCCTAACAGCAAATCCTATGCTTGTATGGAATTCAATAAGTTCTGTAAGTGGTACACTCAAATTTGATTTGGATTTTCGAAAATAAGCCTCTTTTGAACTAAACAACCGTGAATCTGTGTATTCCAAGATAAATGGAGTAACTTTAATTGACTCTTCAAGAAGGCATTGAAGACTTCAATGGGAAATCTGCTAAAGTCTCCTTGATGTCGATTAATTATGTCACCTAAATTAAAACTCCTTGTAATCGATACAGAATATTTAGAGCACAATGCCTAAGATTCCGAAATTCCACTAGTGAACCTTCAAAAACATGACCAATGTGCACCTTGATCATATATCATATACTAGATGCATTTTTCCCCTTCCGATTGAGGCATTAACATAGCATATTGTTCTAAAGAAATTATCAGTTAAAGAGAGCTCATCGATTTTCGATTGGTTTGCCAAAAGACTATTTGTGGGAATAGCTAGCTGTTCTGCTTAGAGAATTTACCTGATGGCTTCAAATCTTAATGGACTTTTCCATAGAACAAAAAGAAGTTGCCATAAAATTAAATCTGGTAGTTTATGTTAAAAAGACTCCGGAGCTCATTTTTAATAGTTTCTCCGATTTTCCATTGACTATTTTCTGCTAAATTTTCTTCTAGTGATTCGAAATTATTCCATTCCCGCAGTACATTGTCTGGTTACGTGCTCCCTCGTTTTTTTTGAAGTGACTTTATTTAAATGTAAAAATCATTTTCAAGTATAGCTCTTACCTAATAAGATATGTATAATAACTGAAAATCCTCGTTCTTCAATGGCAATAATTAGGAAATACTACTTTAATTGCCCAGATCCTAACGTTTTTTTCCTCTCTCTTTCTCTCGCTATTTTCTGTGCTTGGGCTGAATGTTAGGATTACAAGGTTCGACTCTCAGTAAATTCTCGGTTTTCAAGCCTCTGATATGCTGTTATATTTCTTAAAATTGCTCGGCGACGGATGCATTGCAAGTGTATCTGATTGAAATTGACATTACAAACTGCAAAGTGATGAATCACTTTAACAAAATAGCCTTATCAAATTGATTAAGATAACTTGAAAGCATTGCATTCTTTTTCGTTAGAATTGAGAGAGCCGAAATTTAGCTGCCTTTATTGGCTCCCGTATTAGCAAAATAACTACCATTTATTTTGCTGGTCATATCTAATTGGAGAGCAACCTTATTCGCTTGCAAGAAATGTGATTAATAAACTGACTTCTGAACATAGCAGTCCTCTACTGGTAAATCATTTTGCATAGTATCAGTTAAGGCACTATTATCCACCATTATTTCCTTTGTATTACAACAGCCGGTTTTATGTAAATAAATGAGAAAGAAAGATGGATATTTTCAGATTTATGGATAAGAAATAATAAGAAATTTACATCGAAAGTCATTGAGAGCGATTGACTTATAGATTTGCAAAAAAACAAAAAACAAAAAAAACAAGAGTTCATTCACACAACGATTGGAATTGAACTTTTTAAAGACTTTAACTTTGATTCTAAATCACCAAGATTTAAACAAATTTCTTATGCCGTGATTATGCTGAAGAACTTTCGTCGGTAAGAGAAGAAATATACTTCTTGATGTTTTAAACCTGTTTCGAAGATATGTGATCGTCGGAATCCAAAGCAAAATTAACAGTCCAATGTTATAGGCGAGACTCAAACCCAGCATGACATACGTATGTGAAAGCAGCTTCTGAGAATAATTTGCAACGTCGGTTTGCACACTTAATAAAACTTGCAGCAAATAGTACTCAGCTACCATATTCATGACCATAAATTCAGAAATATCTGACGTATGATAAAACGCAGACACTGTTGCGAGTGAAGGATTTGTTTTGAAATTTTGGATTTGCTGTTGAAATATGTCCATCAGATGATTTCCCATGGCCAAGTAGCCGGTGTCGACAACATTGTTTAATCCGATCTTGCACAGCGAATAATACCTGCCGTCGACAGCTGCAAACAATTCACAAAAAGTGTTCTTCGTGAAATTATGGAAAAATTCTTTGGAAGTATTGGATAAGATATCACTCGTTTCCAACCTTGGCAATTCGTTCAGTAAATATTGATTCATTTCTTTTTGAGTGATTATCGATTCATTGATCGCTCCTTCAAATTGCTCAAAGAGTCCTGGAAGAGTGGTTTTGATCTGTGGGTTGAAGAGCTCATTAAAAAGTCTTTGGAGAACTGATTGTATTGTGAAATAAGAAGGGAGACCATTGGACATCTTTTCCAAGTCTGTGATGAAAGGAAGGACCGTTGCAGTGGCGTGCTTGAAAATACCGTTGATCACGATGTATGCTGCTGACAGAAGCACCGAGACGAAAAGAACGAGAATTATTACAAAGAGATTTGAGTGTTTCTCAGAGACAGCTATCTTTGTAAAAGCTCTTCTAGTTCTAACTTTGGCCGATGGAGCAGTAGAATTTGTGTGAGGTTTCACAACTTTGTAGTGAGATAAGTTTCCTTGGAGGATTTTGACAGCTGGGAGAGTCTTACAGAACATGCGTTCGTAAGAAAATATAATTTTCCTGAGATGCGGGTCGAGTTCTCTCGACGAGACTCCACAAAGCTTGGTAAAAGCGATCGTTTCCATCTTTTCGTACCTCCAGTAGATGGGCAGGAATATCATCATTAATAAAACACTCACTACGATTCCAATTCCCATGATCACATCAAGAGTGGTCATTGTAGAGTCATAGAGGCTATATATGCTTTCGAAATTCTCAAGCGACACTTCTTTAACCATGTTCGAAAACGTTGGGATGAAAGTCCTTGTAAAGTTTAACAGAGCTGGATCCATCGTCGGTGAATAAAAATTCATTTGTGTCATTTTATAAGCGTAAGCGTTAAAAATGTCGTTTGCCTCATAGAAACTCAGATTGCGATTCATCTGAGAGAAATCATAAAACGTACCATACATAGACTTGCTCACGATATCTTCATTGATGAATGGCAGGTTGAAATTCAGGACGAATTGATAATATTGCACCAGGTAGATTTTCCAAAGCACAATAGAGTACTGAGATGCTACGTTTTGCCAAGCAGGCTGTAAGGCAGCTGGGAAAAAAGCTGCGGAGACTTTATACTCAGAGGAGATCATAAGCGAAGACGCAGCAGCCCTGATGAAACCAGGAAAAGACGCTGATTGAGCGAACAAGGAAAATGTGTTGTAACGCCCTGACAGTATGAAATACGTCACCAGCATGGAGGCTACTGTAGTAAGAAAGATGATAACTCCGAAGAGGTTCACCGCTTTCAAAACACCAGGAGTCTTGTTTTCAAGGATGAGCGATCTCAAGTAGCCGAGGTGCGCACCCAGAGACGATCCTATCGATGAAGCTTTTCCATCTGTGAGACCATCATCGATAGCCATTTTCAGGAATTGCGCTCTTTGTCTGGCTCTTTCTCTTTCGGCCTCTTTATCTGAGGATTCAGAAAGATAGTCTTGTGCAGTCTCATCGACTTTTTCACTGCGCAAGCCAGGTGAGATTCTCAATGGACTACTCAATTCGACTTCGGATCTCTGAGACCTCAAGCTTTTCCTCACTATTACACTCTTGCTTTTGTGAGGAGACTCCTCTCCGTTTCGATGTCCTGGTTCAACACTTGGAGTTGGAGTTTCGCCTTTTATTAACTGGAGCAATTCTTTTTGTTCTTGAGGTACGAGATAATTGTCATCAAAGGGCTGACTTATATCTTTTTCATCATCGTAATCATCAGGGAACCTCGAAGATTTGGGTATTTTAAGCGGAGTTGCAATTTCTTGCGATAGATTAATATTGGTCTCATCTTCGTCAATTTCATCTTTTTCAACTTTTATTTCCATTACATCGATTCGATCTTTCCGTTCTTTGATGAAGGAGGAGCTTCGATATTTCATATTCACATTGTATGACAAGCTAATCGACTTTGCAAGCGAGTTCTTTTTGGAAAGTGAGGATAATGCGGAGAGTGTTGTCAGACGGTCATATTTGTGAATTGATGTTGGAAAATAACTCTGAATTTCGATAACTCCGAGCCTCTGTTTCAATACAGATATTTCTTGGACCTTGCCAATATAGCTAATTATAAAGGATCCCTGTAGCATTGACAATTGAGGCACATTTGGAATCGTCAGCAGGACTTGTGACTCACTCCACATAGGTGAATTTTCTATAGTCGGAAGAATTTCTTTTAAGCTAGGAACCAATTCGATGATATCTAAACTCTCGTCATTAAAACCTACTTTAGCCTTGAAGAAGTCGGAGCCGCTTCGATAGTTGTGGTGTCCGGTTTTATTTTTTGTGATACCTTTGCATAAACCCCTGCTAATTCCAACAAACTTAGCTTCGCATTCTAAGGAGAACAGAATGAATTCTTGTTCATGTATCTTCTTCTTCCTCATGTAGCAAGTGATACAGGGGTCTTTGCCATAAATCTCAACATCAGCGACAAAAGTGCAAGCGATGAGACACCCATTTTCATGTTTTAAGTATAATGTTCGATCTTCACCCGCTAAACACTTTAAGTCCGTCTCTCCTTTCAAAATCTTCTCTTGTAGCGTTTTTAGGTTCTTAGGATTAAAGAGTGTGACTTCCATATTTGAGATATTCATTTGTCTGGCATCTTGAGTTTCGGTACCGAGTATTTGAAAAAGGTTCGTTGAACATTTCATAATCTTCCCAAGATATTCAGGATTGAGATTAAACACAACCACTGAATAGTCGGAAATGTTATCCAGCTGATTTGCGAAGAACTCAATACTCATATCCCATCCATGAAGTTCAAGATCTGTAGAATTGCCATCTATCATTTGCTGCCGATATAGAGTGTAATACTCTGCGACATGAAAAATGTCAATCTTGCTCTTGATTTGGAAAAATCGTCCTTCTGCCTTTTCTTCAACGATCTCAGAAAGAAAGAACTCATAGAGTAGAAGTGTTTGTTGATGATATTCGTTGATCTTGATCAAACTATCGAGTTCTTTGATGATAACAGTTCGTTCATTGAGAAGCTGTTTTCCTTTATTTTTAATATCCTTGGTGCTGACTATTGGCTTTTGAAGCATTTCATAGAATGAAAATGCTTCTGAAACATAATTTTCAATCGATGACTGAACTTTTTCACTTCTATCAAGAAATGAGAAAAGATGTTCAGCAGAAATCGTCTTCTGGGTTCCACTTCCAGCAATTCGCTTCTGAAGATCACACTCGATGAGCTCGATGCTGGCCGCTGCCCTGACGGTCAGAGAAGTTCCGAGGAACTTCTGCAACTGGGCTAAGATGATAAATGCTTTTCCATAATTTGTAGTGACGTCTTTATGGAACGCTATATATGAGAGATAGCACTCTATATTCGGAGAGCTGACACCTTTTCTCGCATTTGATAGAATTGAAGAGTAAGCGCTGTTGATAAATTCATAAAAATTCGGTCGAAGGCCATGCTTTATGTAGAAATCAGAAGGGTGAGTGGTTTGATCGTCTCTTATTAAATTGTCTTCGATTCGAGCTAAAAAAGTTGGGTCTTCATTTTTCTTGCTTTGGAGTATCGCCTCGATTATTTGATAGATTTCTGGACCTTCCTCTTTGAGATTCGAAAATGTAGAAAATATCTGTCTCAAAAAAAGGTCCATTTGGGTCATCTCCAGCCAGGATAACTGCCGCTTCTTGTCAGTTAGACATTCTGCGGTCCTCTGAGAAAGGAAATTCAGTCTTCTTTTGTCCATATTCAGAATAAGTTTCACAATTAATGGAGCTAATAAGAAAATTCCAATGCTTCTCTGAGAATAATCTCCCTTTAAGAGACTACGAGGATTCAGCCATACTGGAAGCATTAGAATCGCGTAAATAGGCAGTTGGATGATGGTGACCCAAAGAGTGAAGTAATTCAATTTAATATTCGAGTGAGTTCCGAGACCCAATAGCAGAAACAGCTCAGCGAGGAGATGTACTCCAACACATACGAATACACCTATAGGTGACTCAAGGTGTGCAAGGGCAGAAATCACAGGTATGAGCGCTCCTCTTAATACCCTTGATGTGTTGCTTCTGAGCTCGGTGGTGATCGTTTCAGTGTCGTAAGACACTGAAATATGGATGTAGATTCGCCAATAGTATTGTATCACACTCATAGCAACCAGAGCAACTCCCAAGGCCATGGGAAATTTCTGAATATCCGTGTTCGTTGAATGGGCGCTCAAAAGACAATTTTGAGGCTCGAAAATAGCATCCATTCCAACCGCCAAGCTAAATAAGAATATAACTTCACTTTTCAAGGTATATTGCTCAAGTTTGCAGAGACAATTCAGGCTCCAATCTTGTAACTTCTTGAATTTTGAATTACAAAAAATCGAGACCAAGGTCATCAGTATATACCCAAGGTTCAACAGTAAAAGGATCGTGAGTGGTAATGGAATCGGAAGTCCAATGATCTTGCAAAAGTAGGGCAGATTGAAATGAGAAACGATGATTTTGACGCTCCTTACGATGAGATCTCCAGAACTTTTTAGATTCAGGCACAGAAAGCTGAGGACCTGGACAGCATTATAGATTAGGAGTATTTTCTCGAACGAAAGCGGTGGGGGAGGGTGAGAACCCTTTACTGTGTTGTAGCTTACTAAAAATACTTTCAAGTCGTTCATTGAGAATCAATTATAAGAATTGTTTTTTCTGGCATCGTGGATTAAGTACAAATCAATTTGTGTCCAGTCAAATTTATCCGGGTTCTAAAATTGTGCGTATTATTTCTGAGGGGACATAATACGGTTAATTTGCTTTAAAAAAATTTGAAGTTCAATTTTCAAATTCGATTTCAAAGTATATTTACTGAATAGCAGTAACAAGCGCAAGGCATCGCAGAGAGATTCACATTCTATCTTTACATTTCTCATAGATTTCAAGCAGAACGAGGTCATAATTAACATTTGCTATTTTTTCCTTCAACAAAGCCGTTTTAGAAAAATTATTGCTGGGTTCAAGGTCGGTAAATAAATTTGAAAGATTAAGATCTTATCGCTTGAGAAAAACCTTATTAAGTCGAATTTAAAAAATCAATTAAAGAGATTTTCTTCTAATTGCTTCCAGATGGATCGTAAAAACTCTGGATTTAATTCTTCTCATTTATGACAGTTCTGCGATGTGTTTATGAGAAGGCGCCTGCTGCACTACTCGGCTCCTAATAATTTACACTGATTTCGAAAAATTCGGCGAATAACTTCCAGAAAGAGCGAGTGCTGACCCAAGTTTTGTCAATTAATACTGATTCTATTTCCACATACCAGATGACAAATATTCAGTTTCAGAACTTGCTATTGCAGCTCTTAGGGACGCTTTGTCTACCTATTAAAAGAATATATAGTGGGATCCTGAACGATTCGACTCAGCTGACAAAATCCCTTGGGTTGCGGGATGCTAATTAGGAGATCCTATAGATTCTATTTAAACAAGAATATTGCGAAAATAGATTAAGTCGACTGAATTTAAATTTTTTTCACTCTATTTTACATTAATTGTTCTCAATCTCTATCTGATTCTTCGTCAAATGAATGCGGCTTTAAACGCAATTGGCACATCGTGTTTCGTTAGAGAGTGAGCCTAGGAGCTGAAACATTCTCATTTCGAAGGCTAATGCTCACATAGTTATAACTATGTATTGGAAATAAGTTCTCCTGCAATATCTATTTGAAAATGAAAATCCATGACTAAGATGGTAAAGTACAAGCTTTTTCGTCATAAAATGGATAAAGAATTAACTCAAGCTGTTAGAAATAATGACGCAGCCCTTCTCGTTTTGCATGGTCCCATACGATGATTTAAAGACCTCACTTCATTTAGAATATTGAATCTATGGAATAACTGTGAAATGATGACTGGAAAGTCGTCTACACATTTCTCTCTTTTTTTATTTTTTGAGCTGAGAGTTAGCGTATGTTAATTTCTTAGACCAAAAACCTTGCTTTAATTAAAAATTGCTAAAATCGAAAAAACTCTAAAAATCTATTTTAGTGAATTAGAATCAAATTCACGTGGGTGTATTGCTGATAATATGTTCTTATTAGAATGTTTACGAGCGTGCTTTGTTTCACAGAGAAATTTTTGAAACTGACTTGAGTCATTATCTAATTCTCGAAATATAGCATTTTAATGAAGATTCCTATCTAATTTAGTATCGCAGACTTTCATTCCGTTAGGTTGCTTTTCCTAATGACATTTGTTTCCCGATCAGAATTCGGAATAAACAACTGTCCAAATTTTATGATTATAAGGCAGTTATTAAATAAACCTTGCCTTTCATAGTAATCTTAAAGAGAGCACATTCTCAAGAGAATGAAAGGCCTGATAGAGCTCCGTAATAGATTACAAAATCCAAAGCGAATGATGTGGCGACTTTATAAAGAAATCATCTTTTGAGCTATCATTTCCTATGCGAAAATAACTTTCAGAGCTTATCAAGTGAGATTCAAAGAGAAATTTTATTTTCTTCTATCAGTATCCAAATCCTTGCTGCTGTTAGTTCGTGACTTAAGATATATTCATTCAATAGTATGAAATTTACTCATCTGATCAGAGTCGATGTTTTCTCTCTCTTCAAGCGAAATGGTTCTGGGCTGTTTCATTTTTGTTACCACTCTTTAAAAGCCTCTTCTATAGTAGGAATTCCAACTCTAATGAAATTATCTATCCTCTGTGCTCCTAATGCACACTCATGAAAAATCCGCTATATCGCTACGCGCTTTGAAATCCATCATAAACTTAGCAACCGCAACCCCAATCTAACGAAAAAGCTTTCAGGAGCCCAAGAAAAGCACTCGCTCGAGTCAACTTGGTTGATCATATTGTTAATACTTTAAGTTGGAACCCCAACAAAGAGAAAAAAGAAGAAGCTCAATTTGTTCGACTGAAGGATACCCGAGGGAGTTTGTTACAAAGAACTTTCTTTTCAGGAGTAAAACTACTAGCTTTTCTATAGCATATTATCCGTTTCAAAATAGGTAATGCAAGCAAGATCCGGTTGTCCTCTGCTCAGTCTTCCAAATGAAGAGAACCTAATTGATCAAATCACTTTTTTTTGTTCATAAAAAGACAAATTTGATGTGATATGAGTACTTAAAAAGACGCATGTATTTTACTTAAACTAGTAGAAAGAAACGCGAGAATTCCAGAAAAGTGCTGAGATGAGAAATCATTTGTTTTATTATCTGAATTTAATATTAAATAACAGGTATGTAATGGTAGAAAAGATTCTGATATCTGATGAATAACTGCTGAAAAATTTCTATTGTTAACTTAATACCTCAATCGATAAAAAGAAAACAAACACGCACACCAAACAAACAAAAATTATGATGGAGACAATGATTACCAAATTTTAAACAGATTCTTTATGCCGTTATTCCGTTGAAGAACTTTGGTAGGTAATAGGAGAAAGATACTCCTTGATAATTCGAACCGATCTTTGAGGTATTTGATCGTTGGAATCCAAAGCAAAATCAGCAGTGTAATGTTATATACGAGGCTCGCACCCAGCATAACATGAGTATTTGAAAGGAGCTTCTGAGCGTAAACTTCCACGTCGATTTGCACTTTATCTAAAAAGTCTGTCAAATACATCTCCACCATTATATTCAACGTTAGTATTTCATAAGCATCCGCTGAGTAATAAAATCCAGCCATTGTGAAATATGTCGGATTTGCTCTAAAATTTTGAATTTGCTGATTTAGCACCTCGATTATGTGGTTGCCCATCGCTAAATATCCTCTATCAGCAATACCCTTTAACCCTGTTAGGCATTGTCTATTATAGCTATCTCCCCATGAAATGTAAAATTCGCAAAAAGAATTCGTGGTCATATTTCGGACATATGATTTGGTGAATTCAGAGAAAACGTCGCTGGATTCTATTCGTTGCAGTGAGTTGAGGAAATGATCATTCATTTCTTTATGGGTAGAGAGTGACTCATTGAGCATACCTTCATAAGTTTCAAGAATTTTGGGAAGGGCCTCATCGATTTGAGGGTTGTAAGCCTCATTGAACAATCTCGTCATAATTGTTTGTATCATATAATAAGAAGGAAAACCATTAGATGCCTTTTCCAAGTCTGTGATAAACGGAAAGATCTCTGCATTTGCAGCCTTGAAAATGACGTTAATCACGAGATATGGTCCTGAGAGACAGAATGCGATAAAAAGAACAAGAAGCGCTATAAGAAGAATCGAATTTTTCTCCATAACAGCTTTCTTGGTTAAAAGTCTCGTCGTTCTGACTTCAGCGCCTTTTAAAAGAGTAGAAGAGCTTTTCTGTTTTTTATCATTTTTTTCGAAATGGGATGCACTTCCTTGCAACATTTTTAATTGCGGAAGAGTTATTCCGAACATTTGCTGATAAACACGGAGGGTTTTCTTGAGACGGGGCTCTAGTTCTCTCATAGTTACGCTACAAAGTTTCGTGAAAGCGAAAGTTTCCATCTTTTCATACTTCCAGTAGACGAAGAGGAATAATGCCATTAATAAAACACTTATTATCATCCCGATTACCATGAGAACATCTAAAGTGATCATGGAAGCATCATAGAGGCTATATATCTTTTTGAAATTCTCATTTGATATTTCTCCATACATATGGTATAATGACGGCATAAAGGTTCGTGTAAAGTCTAGTAGAGCTGGATCCATATTTTCTGAGTAATAATTAAATTGAGTCAGTTTGTAGGCGTAGGCATTAAAGACGTCACTTGCTTCGTAGAAACTCATATTTCGGTTCAATTGAGGGAAATCTGGAAACTGAGCAGCTATGGATTTGCTTGGGATATCTTCATTGAGGAATGGCAGATCGAAATTCATGGTGAATTTGTGAGATTGTATTATGTAAATCGGATAATAGAGAGCAGGGAATGCAGACGATAATATCGTCCAATATATTTGCATCTCAAGAGGAAAAAACAGTTGTGCAGAAACTGTTAATTCTGTTGCGATCATGAATGAAGACGCGCAGGTCCTGACGAAAGCTGGAAATGAAGCTGATTGCGCAAACAAGGAAAATGTGTTGTAATGACCCGACAAGATGAAATAGGTCACGAGGATAGAAGCCACCGTTGTCACAAATATGATGACTCCAAAGACATTCACAGCCTTCAATACAACAGGAGTCTTCTTTTCAAGAATAAGCGTTCGCAAATATCCCATGTGGGCACCGATAGACGATCCTACCGATGAAGCTCTTCCATCTGAAATTTTGTCGGAGAAATTTCCTTCCTGCAAGGCCATTTTGATTCTCTTCTCTTTATCTGTGGATCCAGAAAAAATGGAGTTTCTTCCAGTATTTCCTTGGTAGCTCTGCATCCCAGCTGGGAGGTTGAGTAAACTACCTTCTTCAATTCTAGATCTCTGATTAGATTTGGGAATCATTTTGACTTTTTCACTTTTGTCAGGAGACTCACTTTCACTTTGAATATCGAGTTTTATTGCCTGAGCTAATTCCTTTGGGTCATGAGGAACCACTGGATTGCTCTCATAGTATGTAGGTTGACTGGGATTTTGTTCAGACTGAAAGCTTTTGATAGCATCTAGTAATTTGTTAGAGGCTACAATATCTTGTGATTGAAAGGGATTCGCTTCATCTTCATCTATTTCACTTCTGAAATCTGTTACTTCAATCTGATCTTTGTCTTCTTTTTGATGCAAAGGTTTGACTGACTTTGGAGCTGAGTTTCGTTTTATAGTTGATGCTAATGTGATGGTCGTTCCTTGTCTGGCGTATTTGTGAATTGATGTTGGAAAATAACTCTGAATTTCAATTACTCCAAGCCTCTGTTTCAACAAAGATACCTCTTGGATCTTGCCAATATAGCTAATTATATAATATCCTTGGACCGCTGACAGTTGGGGTACACTTGGAATAGTCAGCAGCACCTGTGATTCACTCCACAGGGGTGATGCATTTCTCTTTGGAAGAATTGTTTTTAGGCTGGGAACCAATTCGATGATGTTCAAATCGTCAGGTGTCTCACGAAAATTAGATGTAATTGAGAAGTCAATGCCACTACGTGCGGCTTTTTTATTGATGATGCCATCGCGTAAGGCCTTGCTAAATCCAATGAGCTTAGGCTCTGTTTCTAGGGAAAATAGAATGAAATCTTGCTCGTGTATCTTCTTCTTTCTGAGGTAGCAAGTGATGCAGGGATCTTTGCCATAAATCTCAACGTCAGCAACAAAAGAACAGGCGATGAGACACCCATTTTGATGTTTCAAGTATAATGTGCGATCCTCTCCAGCTAAACTTCGTAAGTCCATCTCTCCTTTCAAAATCTTTTCTTGTAACGTTTTTAGGTTCTTAGGATTAAAGAGTGTGACTTCCATATTTGAAATGTTCATTTGCCTGGCATCTTGAGCTTCAGTACCGAGTAGTTGAAAAAGATTCGTTGAGCATTTCATAATCTTTCCAAGATTTTCAGGATTGAGATTAAACACAACCACTGAATAATCGGAGGCTCCATTTAGCTGATTTGCGAAGAACTCAATACTCATATCCCATCCATGCAGTTCAAGATCGGTAGCGTTGCCATTCATCTTTTGCTGCCTATATAAAGTATAATATTCTGCAGCATGGAAAATGTCAATCTTGTTCTTGATTTGGAAAAATCGTCCTTCTGCCTTCTCTTCAATGATCTCAGAAAGAAAGAACTCATAGAGTAGAAGTGTCTGCTGATAGTATTCGTTGATTTCGATTAAACTATTGAGTTCTTTGAGGATAACAGCTCGATCATTGAGAAGCTTTTTCCCCTTTACTTTGGTCTCTTTTGTGCTGATTATAGGCTGTTGGAGCATTTCATAAAAAGAAAATGCATTTGAAATATAGTCTTCAATCGATGTCTGAACTTTTTCACTTCTCTCAAGAAAGGAGAATAGTAATTCAGCAGATATGGTCTTTTGAGTTCCACTGCCAGCGATTCGTTTCTGAAGATCTCGTTCGATGAGTTCGATTCCAGCCGCTGCTCTGAGAGAAACAGAAGATCCTAGGACCTGCTGCAACTGCGACAAGATGATAAAGGATTTCCCAAAATTTCTAGTGATATCTTTGTGGAATGCTATATATGAGAAATAGCAACCGGTATTTGTAGTCCCGGCACCCTTCCTCTCGCGTGATAAAATTGAGGAATAGGTACTGTTGATCAATTCGAAGAATTGAGATTTCAGAGCATTTTTTATATAGTAATCAGTCAAGTCCACTTCTTGATCAATTCGCAACAAATTGTCTTGAACTTCAGTTAAACAGGTCGAGTCTTCAATTCTTTTATTTTGAAGTATCGACTTGATTATATCATAGATTTCTGCTCCATGTTTTTCGAGATTCGTAAATTTTGACCACATTTGCCTCAAAACGAAATCTAGTTGAGTCGCTTCGAGCAAGCTTAATCTTTGAATATTATCTTCAGAGAGGTATTTGATAGCTCTGTAAGAAACATAATTCATCCTTCTTTTCTCCAGGTTGAAGATTAGTTTTGCAACTAATGGAGCTAATAATAAAACTCCAAGGCTTCTTTGAGAATACAGGCCAGTTATGAGAGTGTCTGGATTCGACCATAAAGTAGGCAGTAACATCGTGTAAAGAGTCAGATGTGTGATGGTTATCCTAAGAGTGAAGTGATTCAGTTTAATATTCGAGTGGCTTCCAAGACCCATTAATAGAGCCAGCTCGTGAAGAAGATACACTCCGACACATGTGAATACACCCACAGATGACTCCGTGTATGCGAGAGCTGAAATCAACGCTAAGAGTGCTCCTCGAAGCAATTTTGAAGTACTGCTTCTGAGCTCGGTGATTGATTCAGTGTCATACGAAATTGAAATATTGACGTAGAGAAACCAATAATATTGTAGCACACTCATGGTGACTAGAGCAATTCCGAGCCCCATGGGAATTTTTTCTTTTTGCGAGTTCATCGAGTCCGCTCTCGAAATAAAATTCTGAGGCTGGAAAATAGCTTCCATTCCGATGGCCAAGCCAAATAAGAAGATAGCTTCACTTTTTAAGGTATAATGCTCAAGTTTACAGAGAGCATTCAGACTCCAATCTTGTAACTTCTTGTATTTCGAAGTCATGAAAACCGAGAGAAGGGTCATCAATATATACCCTAGGTTCAACAGTAAAAGGATTGCGAGCGGCAGTAGAAGAGAAAGTCCAATAGTCTTGCAAAAATAAGGAAGGTTGAAAAGTGAAATGACACTTTGGACACTCTTTACGATCAGATCTCCATGACTTGTTAGCTTCAGACACAGAAAACTCAGAACCTGGAGAGCATCCCAGCCTAAGAGGATTTTCGCTAACGAAAGTTGTATAGGTGGGTGAGAACTCCTTACTCTATTGTAGTCTACTAAATATGCTTTCAAGTCTCTCATTAAAATACGATTATCTGAATATCTCATGCACTGGACTTGACATAGTGCTGAGAGCATCAGAGAATTTGAGTCCAATGAAATATTTCCGTTATTAAATTATGCCAATTAATTCGAAGAAGATTTCGGTAAGTAATCTACCTGCACACTATTAAAATTCAAGATGAGATCATATTAGGAATAAAATTTTATTTGAACTTTCAAAATAATTCAGGAAGTTTTTTTTGCTTCTATCTTGAGACTTCATTGAAGTAGTGACCAGAGCGGGGGCTGCATTCTGATCTGTTATATCTTTCGCATTTCATCTCTGTGAGTGTAGTTTCATTACAATTTATTCACAGTCAAATACAATTTATTGATACTCGAATTAAAGTAATAATTAAGAAATTAGAATCGTAAACAATGAAATACATTTTAATATAGCCTTACGTTCTTTAAATTAATTCCAGACGATTTTGGAAAATATTGCTTTTTAATTCCTGGAATTTGGATGAAAGATGAGTTTCTAACAAAGACTCTTAGAAAGTACTACATTGTTGAGCAGCTTACCCGACTCCTAACATCACCATGTTCAAACGAATGGCGTTCATAAGAAAAATGACTCCTCATTAATCTTAATGCTTTTATAAATAGCAAAATTCTCCACACGTTGACGACGCTCTGCTTAAATCAGCATAGAATCTTTCAGTGCTTTCCCTTTTGAGTTTACGAATTAAGAATAACGCGTTGCACTTATAATGGGTGAATTTTCCTTCAAAGCTTTCTAATCGTAGTGATACTCTAATTAGATGCGAATACTAAACCATCTTGTAGCAAAGTCCAGTCAGCTTGTAGTATTTCAAAGAGTAGCTGGAGTCTGACAAAATTTTGGCAGAAAAATCAGAAATTTTTCTTTGCACTGGTGCATTTTAATTGTTCTGAGAAATAGGCTCAATTAAATAAGTGTGCGTTATTAGCATTAGCATAACTTTCCTGAATATTCTTTTTCCCTTATCTGAGGTCAGACAATTTACAGGCAATTTCTTGTGTTTTTTAGGAGCCCTGGCAAATAAACCATAAGTCCGCAAAGAAGTTCAGGAGGATGCCAGTTTAACACTTTATAACCGAATTGTGGAAAGTTTCTATATTAAGCTGATTTCATTTTCTTCTTGGGAGAGAGTGCAGTCCTTTGAGTTGAATGACACACAGGTAAACGAACCGAGCACATGTTAACTGAACGACGACAACATTTGCTTTAAGCCATACTATGAATAAATGAAATTTCTCATTCAAGTGTATCTCGGTCCCCCAGATTTTTAACAGTAGTTTTCTTCATATCATGAAAATGTTGGACGTTGACTCTCAATTAATCACTATGCTTGGAGCAGGAGCATGCTAAATATTCGAAAAACAATTAATTTGTAGTAAACTGAATCGATCCTCAATAAGTTCTTCATCGAGTGCAATATCAAAGCAGAACAGGTAGAACAAGGATTGAATTCTTTATTTTCGTATATCCTTCGATTTTAAATTGAAGTGATGAAGGATGATTGTCTTCAAAAAAATTTTATTTGTCAGGCCTGCGCGATCCTTGAGAGGAACTGCTGAATGAGATACTGAAGAATCATTTTTTCTCAAAGATAACCATCGAAATTCAGTGCTATCTTTAATGAAACGCAACAGGTTTTCCTATGATGAAACATTAGCTTGCCATGAGGTATTTGCTGATAATTCATCGAGGAACACGGGTGTTCATTTATGAAGGGGGAATGTACAGCAACTTCTTAGAGATATCAGATCTTGCTTAAATACAAAATCTGCTAATTTGCGAAAAGAATACCAAAAACAAATTTTACTGAATTCGAAGCAAGATTAAAAGACTAATTTAGGTTCAGTTCTCCTCCAAGTTAGTACTGCGAGTTCGATGAATTAAATTACAATTAAGCAATTTTCATCAAGTGTTGTGGTTGAATGAACATGTGTTTACAATTTCCATATTTTTATTTGCACGAGAGGCATTTTATATATTTTTTCTCGCAAAGAAAAAGACTCAAGATAATGTAAATTCTTATAAATTGCTCAAAAGTCAATGACGTTTTCCGTGATGGCTCCTTGTAAATTATTTCTAAGCGACAATAAATTTTGTCGCCTCATGGGTGATTGAAAGATTTTGGCCTGAGAATTAAAGTATTATCCATTTATATCTTGAAACTTCCTCTCTCATGAGGTTCCGGAACAACTTTTTCCTATTTCGTTTCTAACTCTTTATTATTAGCCTCTTGCTTTGTGAGAACTACAACTTAACTGACGCGTTCTTCTCCAAAGAGTTTGTCTTGAAGCGTGATTACCCATCTATTGTTCTTCAGGAGCTACAAAGCAAGTTCATGAGAATAAATTTTATCGCTTCCTCAGCAAACCTCGACTCGATGCGGCTTGAGCTGTGATAGTTGGCAATCCCTTCAATAACTCATTAAAAAACTTACTAACTAATAAATTCTCTAATTTTGATTCTTAGATATTCATGAAGACATCTCAAAAAAAAAAGAGTGGAAATTAAGATGCTTCGGCTGGCTAGGGCCTCAAGTGATAAAACCTTGACCTTAGAGTCTCCTATCCATTCTTCAAACAGGCTCGAAAACAGCCATAGGAAAACGATTTCTGAGAAAACCAAATTATCTTTCTGATGATATTTCCAAAGTTAGCGAATTAACTCGTTAAAAATAAAAATTTGATCGATAAAATTGCAAATTACAAATTGTTAATGAGTATTGAAAATAAGAGCTACACAAATATTGCTATCAGATTGTGAGGAAATCTCTAAATTTCCATGAAAATTATTTTTTGAGTTTTACAAATGCACTGAAAAGTGTTGGAATGATGGACGAAGTCTACCCTCTCAAATATCTATAATCTCTACTTTTCATTTATAACACAAAAAGCACAAAACAACAAAAGTGAGAAAGATATTCACAATACTTCAAAATATAACGGAGAAAAGAATTACCATGTTTTAAATAAATTTCGTATTCCGTTATTACGTTGAAGGACTTTAGTGGGTAATAAAAGAAAGATACTCCTTGATAGTTTGAATCTTTTGCTGAGATATGAGATCGTTGGAATCCAAAGCAAAATTAGCAGAA